>Ga0136641_1000650_pt1 | contig 14765 bp, 14 predicted proteins | sample EliLak1302023Y_FD_115312 | JGI IMG/M metagenome (GOLD analysis project Ga0136641, IMG submission 115312) | Freshwater microbial communities from Elizabeth Lake, Yosemite National Park, California, USA - 13020-23Y | ecosystem: Environmental > Aquatic > Freshwater > Lake ...
CTGCGAGCGTAAGTGGCAGGACGTCGCGGGTTCAAGTCCCGTCACTCACGCCAAGAATTTACCCGGACGGCCTGCGAGCGTAAGTGGCAGGACGTCGCGGGTTCAAGTCCCGTCACTCACCCCATTTGGCCCCGATGGTTAAGGAGCAGGCGAGTACTTCGTGGCCACACCGTTACGAGTAAAGCCATAGAGCGTTAAACCAAACTCCCGAGCGGTTTCAACTGCTAACGAGGTCGGGGCTGACACGGCCACAACTGCCGAGATTCTTGCCGCAATTGCTTTCTGGATGATCTCAAATCCACCACGACCCGAGATGGCCAAGGAATAACCATCAAGGGGCAACAAGTCATTCATAAGTGCGAAGCCGATGACTTTATCCACGGCATTATGCCTGCCCACGTCTTCGCGAACCACAATCAAATTTCCCTGCGGATCAAATAATCCAGCCGCATGCAGCCCACCGGTTTTATCAAAAATCTTCTGTTTGGGTCGCATTAGTTCTGGCAACTTTAGAAGTTGTGCTTCCGTAATTCCCGGCGCATTTACGTTTGAGCATCCCCGGCTGCGCAGGTCGTCAATATGAGTGGAACCACAAACTCCACAGGCACTTGAAATTGTAAATCTGCGATCCAGTGTTCGAGTAACCGCTGGTGCATCGGCAACGACTCGAGCGACGATCACATTTTCTTGCTCACGTGGCGAGAGCTCTTTATCTTTACAGGTCGTAATGCCGATTAAATCTTCTCGAGTTCGCAAGAGGCCCTCGGTCCAAAGAAATCCTGCGCCTAATTCAATGTCAGCTCCAGGTGTGCGCATAGTGATTGCCAATTGCTGCAGGCCCACGCCACCATCGATTCGAATTTCAAGCGGCTCTTCCCCAACAACGTGATCACTCATGCTGGCATTGGAGTTAGTTTTAAAAACTTGAATCCGTTGCGTAGGGCTAACTGGCTCTTGGCTAGTCAACGAGTTGCCATTCTGCTACCGCATTTGAAACAGCCTCGATCAACTTGTGAACTTCTTCGGGTGCTAAAGATTCTTTGCCAGCTGCGTAACCAAGCAAAAACGTCGTGAGTGGCGCAGATTTTCTTTCCACACCGTGTGCGACTTCGCGCGTTAAGTCCAATAATTCAGAAGTTAACATTTCATGCTGATCTACGTTAAGTAATGTCGCGACTCGAGCCATCCACATTTGCGTGATTTGATCCACTTCGTGGCCTCCTTTAAGTGCTCTGGCAACATCTTGCCATGTATCAAAGTCAACTACTTGATCCAGCTCAACTCCTACCCCAATCATGTTTAATGTCGATAACAGGCGCAACGGTGATTGGTTAACCCCTTGGGTTGGCGCCAGCAAGTCACGTAGCAATTGCGTGCGCACACAGGCACATAATGGCTGGCCATCACCATCGGTGCGAAGCGCCCAAGCACCATCATTTCCTTGAGCTGCTGCAACAATTTTTGACACTGTTTCTTTAGTCAAGGTTTGGTCTGCCGCCGAAATGAAAACATACTCAGAAGAAACACTTGGCAGTGTTGACCAAATCCCAGCCGCAGGCCCGCCACCCGGATTCAAATCGGGAATCCAAGTAACTAAGTCATTGCCTACCTCACGCGGCGAACCCACTATTAAAACTTTTCCAGGGCAGGAGGTTATGACGCCTGCAAGCAGGGCCTGGCCATTCAAACCGAGAGGGAACATGGCTTTATCGATGCCACTCATGCGGGTTGCACTGCCGCCAGCAACAATTATCGAGTCAGGAATCGATGATGGATTGGCGTTCATAGGTATAAAGCATGACATGGGTTCGGTAGATTGTGTCTATGTCAGGGGAGATTAATCACAATGTGGATTGGGACTTGGCAGTTGCGCTGAGCTTCGAATCCGTTGTGCCAAAATCTGCGATCCGGCTGCCGATTGCACTGGCAATAAATAGCGTCCTGGCCGCGGACTTAACTGCAGACATAGACCTTCCGCTCGCACACACCGCCATGATGGATGGCTACGCCGTATTTGGCTCAGGGCCATGGCGAATAGTTGGTGACCTTCATGCTGGTAGTTTTCTGCCGGACCTGGAGACTGGTTGTGCCTTAAAAGTAAGCACTGGCGCTCATTTACCTCCGCATTGTTCCTTTGTGATTCCACAGGAATTGGCCACCTTGTTTGATGGTGATGTCGCAAGTAAGAGTTCTTTCACATCCGGTCAACATATTCGCCAACCTGGTGACGAAGCCTTGGCTGGCGAGATTATTGCCAAAGCAGGAAACCTATTCACCCCTGGAATTGCTGGCTTGGCGGCAAGTTCAGGTATCGATGAAGTATTAGTTTTTGAACCTCCCGTGGTCTCAATTTTGGTGACTGGAAGTGAACTTGTTTCTACCGGCACGCCCGAACCAGGTCAGATTCGGGATTCACTTTCAGTACAAGTGACACCATGGGCGCAGTATTTAGGTGCCGTAGTTACCGCCAGCCAAAACTGTGCTGATGACTTAACGGAGATTAGAGACGCCATCAAGAATGCTGGCGGTGACATAGTAATTGTTACCGGTGGTAGTTCATTTGGTGACCACGACTACTTACGACCTTCCCTGGAACAACTTGGCGCGGTTTATGTTGTCAGTGAGATCAAAATGCGACCTGGACATCCAACACTGCTTGCAAAACTTCCAGACGGGAAACTAGTTGCAGGATTACCAGGTAACCCACTTGCCGCACTTGTAAGTTTCATGACGATAGTTGCCCCAGCTTTGCGCGGACTATCTGGGCAAACTGAAAATCGGATGGCAAAAGTACCGCTAGCCAAAGAATTTGAATGCGAACGCACTCGTGTTGTTCCAATTGTTTTGTCATCTGGTATCGCTGAACTCACTGAGTACCGCGGTTCCGCTATGTTGCGCGGACTTTCCCACGCGGATGGGCTTGGAGTTATTTCACCTGGGGAAAATCCAGCAGGTACTTTGATTCGCGTACTGCCATTACCTTGGAGAGTTAATTAAGCGTTTGCTTTAGCGCGGAGTTCATCGACGACTTTATTTAAGGTTTCACTAAAATCTTCGCGATTACTCGTGACGTGTTTGTAGAAATCTGACCGCATGGTGGGAGTCCAGAATTTAACTAAGTGTTCCGAGATTCGCTGATAGGTTTCTTCGTGCACTGGGATATTTTTTTCAATATCCTGCGCCATCCTAGTAAGAATCGAAATCTCCACAGTTAAGCCTTGGTCAGAACTGATTCGAGATTGTTCGTTGGGGCTTCGCTGGAATCTGCCGGACGAATTTCAACCGCAGTAACTTTGAACTCGGGACAGTTTGTTGCCCAGTCCGAAAACTCGGTCGTAATCACATTTGCACCACTGGTTGGATGGTGGAAAGTCGTGTGAACTACGCCAGCTGGAACCCGTTCACTCACGTGGGCGGTCAAAATTGTTTCGCCAATTCGACTTGAAACTGCAATCTTTTGCCCATCAACAATTCCGCGCATTGCTGCATCTGATTCGTGAATTTCCAAAACATCTTCGGGATGCCAAGTAACATTTGCAGTTCGACGAGTTTGGGCGCCGACGTTGTACTGACTCAAAATTCGGCCAGTAGTTAGCAAAAGTGGGAACTTGCGATTTGAACGCTCTTCTGTTGGGACAAAAGGTGTCTCCATAAATTGACCTTGGCCACGAACGAAACCATCCACGTGCATAATCGGGGTTCCACCTGGCGCAGCGTCATTACATGGCCATTGCACACTGCCAACTTCATCCAGAATTGCAAAGCTGACACCCTTGAATGTTGGTGTGATCTCGGCGATTTCATCCATGATCTGTGCCGAATTTTCGTAATGCATGTCATAGCCCATTGCCTGGGAGATTTCGCAGATGATTTGCCATTCTTGCTTGCCGTTCTTGGCTGCCATTACTGGTCGCACTCGGTTGATACGGCGTTCGGCGTTAGTGAAAGTGCCGTCTTTCTCCAGGAATGACGTACCAGGCAGGAACACATGAGCAAACTTTGAAGTCTCGTTCAAGAACAGATCCTGAACTACAACTAAGTCCATTGCTTTAAGGGACTTTTCTACGTGCATGGTGTTTGGATCAGATTGAGCGATATCTTCACCATGTACGAACAGGCCACGGAATTCACCTGAGATGGCATTGTCAAACATATTTGGAATTCGCATACCTGGATCTGACATAAGTTTTACATCCCAAAGCATTTCGAATTGCTCGCGAACTGCGTTGTCAGAAACATGTCGATACCCCGAAAGTTCGTGTGGGAAGGAACCCATGTCGCAAGCGCCTTGCACGTTGTTCTGACCGCGAAGTGGATTGATGCCGACGCCATCACGACCAATGTTTCCAGTAGCCATTGCAAGATTTGCCATACCCATAACCATGGTTGAACCTTGCGAGTGCTCGGTTACCCCGAGTCCGTAATAGATCGCAGAGTTCTTGCCAGTTGCATACAGTCGAGCGGCTTGACGAATGGTTTCGGCTGGAACACCAGATTGAGATTCAACAACTTCTGGGCTGTTCTCTGGGAGTTCAATGAATTTGCGCCAGCGGTTAAATGGTCCTGGATCACATCGTTCAGCGACGAATGCTTCGTCAATCAATCCTTCAGTTGCAATCACGTGCGCAATCGCGTTTATGACCGCCACGTTTGTGCCAGGCTGAAGTTGCAAGTGATGATCGGCCTTGATGTGCGCGGATTCAACCAGGTCAATTTTGCGCGGATCAATCACAATTAAATTGGCGCCCTCGCGAATTCGACGCTTCATGCGCGAGGCAAAGACTGGATGCGCATCGGTCGGGTTAGCACCAATGACAACAATGACGTCAGATTTTGCTACTGATTTAAAGTCTTGGGTACCAGCGGAAGTGCCATATGTAGTGCTGAGACCATAACCAGTTGGTGAGTGGCAGACTCGAGCGCAAGTATCAATGTTGTTATTGCCAAATGCAGCTCGCACCATTTTCTGGACAACGAAGATTTCCTCATTGGTGCACCTTGACGAAGAAATTCCACCAATGCTGTTGTCGCCGTACTTTGCCTGAATTTCTTTTAGCTTCGTTGCGGTGTATTGAATTGCTTCATCCCATGAGACTTCACGCCAGTCATCAGTGATCTTTTCGCGAAGCATTGGCTTTGTAACACGGTCTGAATGAGAGGCGTAACCCCAAGCAAAGCGACCCTTTACACAACTATGGCCTTCGTTCGCTCCACCAGTCTTAGTTGGAACCATTCGAACTAATTCGTCGCCCCGAAGTTCAGCATTAAACGAGCAGCCAACGCCGCAATATGCACATGTGGTTTGAACTGTTCGCGTTGGCATTCCAAGATCAATCACTGACTTTTCTTGCAAAGTTGCAGTAGGGCAAGCCTGAACACAAGCACCACAGGAAACACATTCGCTGGAAAGGAAATTCAATCCACCTGGACTTACTTTGGAATTGAAACCACGGCCTTCGATGGTTAAAGCGAGAGTGCCCTGAACTTCATCACAAGCCCGGACGCAGCGATTACAAACAATGCATTTGCTTTCATCGAACGAGAAGTATGGATTTGAAGAATCGGTTGGGGCATCCAAGTGGTTCTTGCCATCCATGCCGTAGCGAACTTCGCGCAGTCCCGCTACCCCTGCCATGTCTTGAAGTTCACAATCGCCATTCGCTGAACAGGTTAAGCAATCCAATGGATGGTCAGAGATGTAAAGTTCCATAACGCTTTTGCGAAGTTTTGCAATTTTCGTGGTCTGAGTGCGAACGACCATGCCATCTTCAACTGGCGTTGTGCATGATGCTGGAGTTCCGCGGCGACCGTCGATTTCAACCAGGCACATGCGACAAGAACCAAAAGGTTGAAGTGAGTCGGTTGCGCAAAGTTTTGGAATGTCGCATCCAACTTCCCCGGCGGCGCGCATGACTGAGGTGCCTTGGGGCACTACGTGAGTTTGGCCATCTATCGTGACGATAACCATTACCTCAGAGTTTGACTTTGGGGTTCCGTAATCAACTTCACCGATACCTGAACGCATTGGCATGGTTCCGCGAGGATCAGAAAGGATAGTCATTACTTAACTCCTGACTTAATGCCAAAATCGGCCGGGAAAAGTTTGAGTGCGCTTCGAACTGGAAATGGCGTAAGTCCGCCCATCGCGCAAAGCGATCCATCTGTCATAACCTCACAAAGGTCTTCTAGAAGTTCTAGATTCTTTGATTGTTCCTCGCCAGCCACGATTCGGTCAATGACCTCTACTCCCCGAGTTGACCCGATTCGGCAAGGAGTGCACTTGCCACAGGATTCTTCGGCGCAGAATTCCATCGCAAAGCGGGCCTGTTTGGCCATATTTACCGTGTCATCAAACACCACAAGGCCACCGTGGCCCAGCATGCCGCCTGCATCCGCCAAGGATTCGTAGCCCATCTGAACGTCCCAGGAATCTTCGCCAAGGTAGGCGCCAAGTGGTCCACCGATTTGAACGGTCTTTATCGGGCGACCGCTATGAGTTCCGCCGCCCACTTTGTTGACTAGGTCCCCGAGTGTGATTCCAAATGGAAGCTCCACAATGCCACCACGCAAAATATTGCCAGCAAGTTGGAATACTTGAGTTCCGCGCGAGCGATCTACGCCAAAGGATTGATACGAGGAAGCACCGTCAGCCAAAATCATTGGCACCGCAGCCAAAGTCATGACGTTGTTAATAACCGTGGGTTTTCCAAATAATCCAACCAGCGCCGGGATCGGAGGTTTGGCGCGAACCATACCGCGCTTACCTTCCAGACTTTCCAGCATGGCAGTTTCTTCGCCGCATACGTAGCTACCGGCACCTACTCGCACTTCAAGATTGAATTTAAGCCCAGATCCCAGGACAGAGTCTCCCAGTATTTTGTGTTCATTTGCGACCGCAATTGCTTGATTAAGCACATCAATAGCATGCGGGTATTCCGACCTGACATATATCAAACCTTCAGTTGCGCCAACTGCGATACCAGCAATGATCATGCCTTCGATAAGCGTGAACGGATCACCTTCCATCAGCATGCGATCAGCAAAAGTTCCACTGTCACCTTCATCAGCGTTACAGCAAATGTACTTTTGATCAGACTCAGTATATAGAACTGTGTTCCATTTGATTCCAGCCGGGAAACCTGCGCCACCGCGGCCTCTTAAGCCAGACTCGGTGACTTCTTCCACAATCTTTGCCGGAGACAATGCAATTGCATTGCGCAGACCCTTCAGGCCGCCGTGAGATTCGTAGTCAGCCAAGGAAAGTGGATCGATAATTCCAACTCGAGCAAATGTGATTCGAGTTTGATCTTTAAGAAAATCTAATTCATCAACTAGTCCAAGACATGAATCATGTGAACTGCCAGACAATAATCCAGCAGCCAGTAAGTCTGGGACGGTGTCAGCAGATATATTCGCGTACCCAATTCGGCCCGCAGTTGTTTCAACTTCGACTAACGGTTCAAGCCAAAGCATTCCGCGAGAACCAGTTCGAACAATAGTGACTTCGTAACCGCTCTTAGCTGCATGTTCGGAGATCGCCTCAGCAACTTCATTGGCACCCATTGATAGCGCCGCTGAGTCCATTGGTACAAAAACTTTCGTCATGACGCCACCACTGCAGCCGCTGCGAAGATTCTTTCACAGGTTGCTCTACCGATTGGGTTGCCATTGACCATCGCTGCCGGGCCAAGTGCGCAGTTACCTAAGCAAAAAGTTTGTTCCATTTGAATGTCATCTTTGATACTTCCGTTATGGATGTCATAACCATGATCGTGAAGTTCGCTAATTAGACTGGCGTTTCCTGATGCTTGGCAAGCTTCGGCAACGCATACTTTTACAACTACTTTTGCCGGAGGAGTTGATCGGAAGTCGCTGTAAAACGTGAAAACTCCATAAACCTCGGCGCGCGAGACGTTGGAATTCTTGGCGATGATATCCAGGGCACTATCTGGAACGTAGCCCAGCAAATCCTGAACTAATTGCAAGGATCTAAGAACTGCTGAGGCATCACCTTTATATGGACCAAGGTAATTGATAATGCTTTCTTCTGAGTAATTACTCACCTGGTACTCCAATTAGTTGTAACAACTGCTCTTCTAAGTGTTGGTCACCCACGTGAATAATCTCAAGCGGCAGGCCGATCAATTCAGCAGCATCTTTTGCTGCCGCTTCCAACTCCTCTGTTTGGTGCTGGGATAACCAAAGCACTCGCTTATAAGAATGGAAATAGTCATCACGCAATTCCGGGTACCGATCCAGACCCATCTCATTCATAACGCTGCGGCGAAAAGTCTTTACCAAGTAATCAGTGAATACATAAGTTCCTGGGACAGATTCAAATTCTGCCTTCATTTTTTCGGCTGTTGCAAATACGTCATAGCAATGATCCCCAGACAAATGTGAGACTTGATACTTTTCGCAAAGTTCATCGAGTGCGCCATAAGTGCCACAGTCCGCATAAGCAATTGCAACTTGGTCATAAGTCGGCTGCAATTCCAGAATCATTTTTTCAACTTCAGGTGCGATACCTTCTGGTCGATTGTGTAGCAATGGATTGATCGGCTCAATGCGCAAAGTGAGATTGCATCGATCGGCAATTTCGTGAATATGGGCAGCTAATGCGCCACAGGCAATGACGGCCACGCTCATCGCATTACGCTCAAACTTTTCATGACGGTAGTGCCAACTCCAAGAAAAACTTGTCATTAAAATCTGGGCGATCCGAAAGTTCTACGTAATCAACTTCATCGAGCAAAGTTGTGGCACCGCTGCGTTCAGTGCTGGAAAGCAAAACCATCTTTGCACCTTCGCCGGCAACGTTTCCGGCACTAACAATTCGCATCACTGGAAGTTTTGGAACTAAGCCAATACCGATTGCAGACGCAGGTGAAAGGTAAGAGCCGAATGAGCCCGCCAACAAAACTTGCTGTACGTCATCATCCACAAGTCCTACTTCTTCAAGAAGTAAGCGCCAACCGGTTGCGATAGATGCTTTTGCGAATTGCAATTCACGAACATCTCGCTGCGACAAGTAAACCGTTGGTTCATCGCCTTCCCAGTGAAGTACGAAAATTCGATCACCCGCTTCTCGCGTCAGCAATCTTGATGCTAGATGCGGTGCAATCTCCAATGCCACTTCGTCTGCGACAAAGCGGCCAGAATCATCAATTAACTTAGCTTTGTGTAACACGTAAACAGCATCTACAAGTCCAGAACCACATATTCCAACCGGAACAGCATCGCCGATGACGCCAAGTTTGATTCCTTCATCCGTGACCTGAACAACTTCAATTGCACCATCCGCGGCTCGCATGCCACAAGCAATTGAGGCCGCCTCGAATGCCGGACCAGCCGGCGCGGCAGTGGTAAGAATTTGATCGCCATTAGATAAAACGATTTCGCAGTTTGTACCAACGTCAATTAGTAAACGAACTCGCTTGTCGCGATCCATTCCAGTGGCAAGTACGCCAGCCACAATGTCCCCGCCAACGTATGCTCCAAAAGCTGGGAATAAGAAGACTCGCGCTGATGGCAAAATTTCAATGCCAATTTCAGCAGCTGTGAAAATTGGCCACTTTTGAGCAGCTGTGATGAAAGGTGCAACACCAACTGGTTCTGGGTCTACCCCAAGCAAAATTTCTACCATAGTTGCGTTACCGGCAATTGCAATTTCATAAACCTGATCTGCGGATACTTCTGCTTCCGTACAAACTTCAGCAATCAATTCATTTAACGTGGCAAGGCCAGCAGTTTGCATTAGGCCGGCAGCAAGTGGATCCATCATGGTTGCCGAAATTCGGGAAATCACATCAGCGCCAAATGGCTGCTGCTTGTTCAACATTGACTTAACGGCCATTGGAGTGCCAGTAATTAGATCTAGCAAAGTTGCTACGACAGTGGTCGTACCTAAGTCAATTCCGATTGCATAATTCTGAGCTGAAGTATCCCCCGGTTCCACGGCAATCAGCGCTTCATTGACGACAACTGCAGTGACTTTGAAATCATGTTTACGCAGGATTGTCGGCAGGGTTTTCAAGACTGACAGATCGGCTTCGAATTCCAAGTCATCCATCGCATCGCGCAATCGGTCGATGTCTGGGCGCTGATCGTGAAGTGTTGGTTCAACTAGCTCGACGTAACGCTTTTGGACTGCGGGACGCAAAATGACTTGGCGACCCACGCCAACCGTGGCAGCTTTTGGGCGAGTGGAAAGCGGTGGGACATCTACCTTTAGGTTTCCGTTGGCTCGCGCAACGCAAGCTAACCGCCAGCCGTCTTGAAGTTGCTCCGGGCTAAACGCGCGAATGTCTAACCGAGATACCGGAACTTCACCCTCGATAACTTGGATTTTGCACTTCTTGCAAGTTCCATGGCCACCACAAGTTGAATCAATTGCCAAACCGTTCCAAGATGCAGCATCAAAAACCGTAACACCCGGTGGTACCCGAACGTCAGTTCCACTTGGGGTGAACTGCAATTGAACGCGACCAAGTCCACTAACTGTGGTGTCGGTCTTTGCGCTGTCTTCGATTGTCACGTTTTATCTCTCGCCTAGGTTAGGAATTTAAGCTTCTTTGTTTGCGCGGAAACTAGTGATCCAGTTTGCGCCCCACTGATCTAAGCCAAGAAGTAGATCAGCTGCGCGCACGGCTTGAACAACCTCTGGGGTACGGCCATCCATGATTGCTGACGTTAGTCCCATGGACATTGCCATTGGCATGAAGGCTGCATTCAAAGCGTGACGATTAGGTAAACCAAAGGAAACATTGGATGCCCCAATGGACATGTTTAAGCCGTACTTTTCCTTGATCAAGTAAATAGTCTCAAGTGTGTTCTTGGCATTTTCTGGATCAGCACCAACTGGCATTGCTAGCGGGTCAATCAACAAATTCTCTAGTGAGATGCCTTCTTTTTCAACACGACGAACAATCTTTTCCACGATTACCATGCGATCTTTAGCAAGCATCGGAATTTCAATTTCATCATTTGGTAACGCCAAGATGGCAGCGTCATACTTCTTGACTAACGGAAGAATGATGTCCATGCGCTCATCTTCACCAGTCATTGAGTTAACAAGGGCTTTACCTTCATAAACAGCCAATCCAGCATCAAGGGCTTCGATGACAGATGAGTCAATGCAGATTGGCAAATCTGTTAGAGATTGCACAAGTTTGATTGCTCTCGCTAGTAGGGCCGGTTCATCGGTTAGCGGAACGCCCATGTTCACATCAAGCATGTCGCAACCACCAGCTACCTGGTCAGCAACGTCGATGTTGATTGTTGAAAGATCGTCAGCGCGAAGCTTTTCCTGGAACAATTTGCGTCCAGTTGGATTTAGACGTTCGCCAATAATCACGAACGGTAAGTCATGACCAATAGTTACTGTCTTTGTGGCGGAACTAAGCACTGTATGCATGGTCGTCCTTTTCTTCGGTTGATGTTGAGGTAGATGCTGCTGGAGCTGTGGAAATTTGGCGAACTCTGCCAAGGTCTGTCATGAGTCTTTCTAGAGTCTCATCATTTCTAAAGTCAGTGATGTGTAGGCCTCTGACGGCAGGTTGGGCAAGTGCATGCTGGGCAAACTCTAGGGTCTGCAAATACGCTTCCTCGGCTGGGTCAGACGCTTTTTCAACACGGGCAATTTGATCAGCCGGAACATCAATACCAGGAACACTGGCGTGCATAAAGTTCAATGGTCGAGCGCCCTTTATTAGAACTATCGTCGGAATGATTGCAATCTTTCCGGCTAAGCCAGCATCACGAACACCAGCGCAGAATTTTTCTAGTCGATCTTGGTGATAACAAATCTGAAGTTGCAGGAACTTTGCCCCAGCTGCGTATTTCTTAGCAACTCGTTGCACCCGATATTCAAATGGTGGCGCGCCAGGATTTTCTACAGCTCCAATAAACATGTGTGGCGCTGGATCAATCTTGCGACCTGACATGTATTCGCCACGCTTGATGGTGCTCATTAAGCGAACTAGTTGTGGACCATCAGTATCAAAAACTCTTCGAGCTTCCGGCTCGTCGCCGGCAGTAACGTCATCACCGGTTAAGGCAACAAAGTTTTCAATGCCAAACATCGAGGCGCCCATGATGTCGGCTTGCTGCGCTAAGCGATTTTTGTCACGACAAACAACCTGCAGGATTGGCTCTAAGCCAAGTTGCTTCATGGCGATTGCAGAGGCAACGTTTGAAACATGCGCATGAGCAGCGGTGTTATCTGTTGCGTTAACTCCATCAAACCAACCCTGGAAACGATCGGCGTACTTCTTGGCTTTTTCTAATCCGTTGCCATCAAGTGTGTGGAACTCAGCAGTAAAAACGGTTTCGGCTGTCTTAGTTAACTTCTGTTCAAGTGTTGACACTAGTGATCAACTCCATGCACTACTGATTCATCAGTTGAGTTTTTCCAACCAGTAGGAGTCCAGCGATCCCGCTTGGTAAAGAAGTTCTTCCAAGATGAAGTTCCCTTTAGCCGATTATCAACTGGCGGGCGAAGGTGGTTGTATTCCGCTTTCCAAGTTGCTGGCAGTGGCCAATCTTGGGTGCGATCGTATGCTTTGAGCCAAACACATTTCATCTCTGGCTTTACTTCGCAATGACCGTTTTCGCGAACCCCACCACAGGGACCATTCCGCAAGGTTTTTGGGCAGTTCATTGGGCAGGTCATACCCGTTGAGTGCAAAACACACTGCCCACAGTCTTGGCAACCCCAAACGGGACCCTTAACTACGTGTTCGATTGTTGCGATAAAAGTCGTCATAGTTGGGCTACTTGCCACGCTTAACGGCGATTAGTTCCTTGGCTTTACGAACAGCAGTTGATGCATCCGCTGCGTATCCATCGGCGCCAACTACGTCTGCGTATTCCTGAGTTACTGGTGCGCCACCGACCATGATGATCACATCGTCGCGCATGCCAGCCTTGGTAATTTCATGAATGTTGACCTTAAACATCGGCATAGTTGTCGTTAAGAAGGCAGACATTCCTACAACATCAGGCTGATGTTCCTTGATGGCGTCAATGAATTTCTCGGGAGCGCACTGCACACCAATATCAATAACTTGGAAGCCAGCACCTTCAAGCATGATGTTGACAAGATTCTTGCCGATGTCATGCACGTCACCCTTAACAGTTCCCATTAGGAAAGTGCCAACCGTCTCGGCGCCAGTGTCGGCAAGTAGTGGTCGTAGTACATCCAATGCGCCACTCATTGCGCGGCCAGCGATTAGCATCTCGGGCACGAAGTAGTCGCCACGCTCAAATCGAGCGCCCACTTCTTCAAGGGATGGGATTAGGGCATCGAACAGAATTGAATCAGGAGTCAGACCTGTTTCAAGTCCCATGTGTGTGAGCTCTAGCACGCGAGGTGCATTACCTTCCATGGTGCGTTCGTACATTTCCTTTAAGATTTCGTCGGGTGTCATGCCGCTCCTTCTTGTTGTAAGCCGTGCACTTGATTTAATTCTCGACGCATTAGTTGTGCGATGTGCAATTCATCGCCAGGGGTAATTCTCTCAGCCGGACCACTAACTGACAAAGCCGCGATTGCTTTTCCGTTTTCTCCCAAGACTGGAATTGCGACTGCGATTAACCCTTGTTCTAGTTCATTGCGGATAACTGCATATCCAACTTCTCGAGCTTTGCGGATATGTTGATCCAAAATTGCAAAATCAGTGATCGTTTCAGATGTGCGCAAGGCCAAAGTGCTCGGCACAGTTGCGCCACCAAATGCAATAAGCACTTTGCCAGCAGCTGAGCAATGCGCTGGCACACTCTCGCCAACCCAGTTGCGGCTGCCTAACAAGTAAGAGCCTTCAACCTGGGCGATATTGTCGATTCCGTTATGTCCGGTCACCGCAAGACTTACCGTTTCATGAGTAATGTCAGCAATCCGCTCCATTGCTGGAGTAAGTGAACCAATTAGGGCGGTGTAAGCGCCGCCGCGAACGGCAAATTGATTCAGAACTGGGCCGGATTCAAATCCTCCCACCACACTTCGCGCTAGTAGGCCACATCGCTCTAAAGCACTAAGTATGCGCGAAGTCGTACCTTTTGCCAGTCCGGTAGCCGCAACTAATTCGCTTAAAGTTTGTGGGTCTTCTGAGTTCATGACTTTGATTAGAAGGTCGCAGGCGCGATCAATAGATTGCGTTCCAGTTACTGGCTTTTCGCCTAACTGTTCGCTCATCAAGCCTCCCTTTATATAAAGGTCAAATCCAGATTTAAAGCTTTGTAAAAAGTTTCATGATCTGGAACCTATGTTCCACATCGTACGCTAACATATCGGGTATTCGTCAAGCCATTTTGATGAAAAACTTCAACTTGTTATCGAATTTGATAGCCGCACAACAGGAGCCCGATATGTTCCAGAACAAAAGTCCACGATATGAAATTCTGTCCCAAGATGCCATGGCAGTCCTGGATAAAGGTTGGCGCCGAATCGTTTCCGACATGGGAATTGAATTCATGCATGAGCGCGCATTAGATATGTTCCGCGCAGCTGGCCAAAAAGTTGAAGGCAACAACGTTAAGTTCGATCCAGAATGGATTCTGGAGCAAGTTGCAAAAGCACCTAGTGAGTTCACGTTGCAGGCGCGTAATCCTGAGAAAAACGTAATCATCGGTGGCGACAACATGGTGTTTGCGGGAGTTTATGGCCCACCGTTCGTCCGTGATCTCGGCGAGCGTCGCGATGGAACCCTCAACGATTTCCAGAACTTCACGAAACTGAATCACATGTTTGGTGACTTAGATGTTTC
>Ga0136641_1000652_pt1 | contig 14750 bp, 14 predicted proteins | sample EliLak1302023Y_FD_115312 | JGI IMG/M metagenome (GOLD analysis project Ga0136641, IMG submission 115312) | Freshwater microbial communities from Elizabeth Lake, Yosemite National Park, California, USA - 13020-23Y | ecosystem: Environmental > Aquatic > Freshwater > Lake ...
AGCACGGCCTCAATCAACATCTTGCCCATGCGACCGGTTGCTCCAGCAATTGCAATCTTCATCATTGATTTCATCACTTCTAATTAAAGTTTGGTAAAACTACTCGCTACTACATTTATGCACTAGAAATTCTTATTGCTTAAGCTCTGAAGCCGGCGGCACATTCATTGCACCAGGTCCTAAAGTCTCAGATGCTGGAACTGGCTGCCCATCTGGCTGCTTTTTAGAAAAGCTAAAGTAGTCCCAAAATGAACTCTTACTTTCTGCGGGTACTGCCGGCACAGCTGCGCCCTTTGGCATGTTATTGGTTGGACTTGGCACTAGTAATTCAGGTTGCTGTAAAGGCGGCGTTGTTGGACCTTTACCGGTGCCAGTAATCATTTGCCAGAATGAGCGCTTGGTTTTGGCATAGTTATCAATCTCTGCTACCAACTCAACATCAGTTGGCAGAGCATCGCCTTCAAACTTGACAACTTTGTCACCATCAAAAAACACCGTAACACGACGCTCTTTACCAACAGTCTGATTCTGACGCTTAAATTCAAAGATGTAATCCCAGCGATTGGCATGAAAAAAGCTTGCTAGCAAAGGTGTACCTAAAATCTGGCGCACCTGCTCTCGACTCATTCCTACTTGCAGCTTGGCATATTGCTCGCTAGAAATAAAGTTACCCTGAACGGTATCGGGAACATAGGGTCTGAAGATTTTATTTGCCCAGTTGCGCTGAGTTTCATTCACAGCAGAGGTGCAGCCGCCAATCCCTAGCAATCCAACCAGGGCAATGGCAAAAAACCCAACTCGGGTGGGGTTCAAAAAACGACTAAAAAGTTTGAGGCAATTTTGCATGGCTGGCCGTATCATTAAGACATTGATTTTAGCTTGCAAAGCCATGAATACGCCCCAAAACCCTACTCCAGCAAATTTACGTGATATTGGCCTAAAAGCCACTGGTCCACGCATGAAAATTTTGGACTTTTTTCATCAAAATGGTGGCACTCACTTTAGTGCTGAGGACATCTTTATGGCCCTCGCCAAAGATGATCAAGAAATCGGCTTAGCCACGGTCTATCGGGTTCTCACCCAGTTTGAGCAGGCTGGGCTATTGCTGCGTAGCCATTTTGAATCCAGTAAAGGTGATGGCAGAGCAATCTATGAGCTTAACGAAGGTAATCATCACGACCACCTGGTTTGCCTCGATTGCGGTCACGTGGAGGAATTTGTTGATGAGGCAATTGAAAAAAGACAGCGCGATATTGCCAAAAGTCTCGGATTTAAGCTCCAAGAGCATTCCTTGGCCATGTATGGCCACTGCCAAAAGAAAAACTGCCGAAATAAGCAAAAATAAGCTCTTTTGATGTGATTAGCTGGGCTGAGAGGCAAAAAAGACCTCAAATTGAGGTCTTTTTTATTGATTTTCGTAAAAAACAGGTTTCTAGCGAGCTTTAACCAGGATTAGTTAATTTTGATTACTTTACCGCCATCAATGCCTCTGCTGCATTGAGCATTTGCACTGAATATCCCCATTCATTGTCGTACCAAGCCAATACCTTTACCAACTTGCCATCAGCAGATACGCGGGTCTGGGATGCATCATAGATGCTGGGGCGAGGATCGTGGTTAAAGTCGATAGACACCAAAGGCAAAGTATTGAAACCCAAGATACCTTTAAGCTCACTCTCACTAGCCGTTTTCAGAATTGAATTCACCTCATCCACGCTAGTTGGGCGACTGGCCGCAAATGTTAAATCCACTACCGAAACATTAATGACGGGCACGCGCATTGCAAAACCATCAAAGCGTCCGGCCAATGCCGGCAATACCAAGCCAACTGCTTTTGCAGCACCAGTCTTCGTCGGAATCATGCTGGTTACAGCAGAACGGGCACGACGCATATCCTTGTGATACACATCGGTCAATACTTGGTCATTGGTAAATGCATGAATGGTTGTCATTAGGCCAGACTCAATCCCAATCTTTTCCAGCAAAGGCTTTACTAATGGCGCCAAACAGTTGGTGGTGCAGCTTGCATTCGATACAACGATATCACTTGGCTTCAATACATTTTGATTCACACCATACACAATGGTTGCATCCACATCTTTTTCACCAGGAGCAGATATCAATACTTTCTTTGCACCCTGTTCAATGTGAATCATTGCCTTCTCCTTAGAAGTGAATTTACCAGTGCACTCTAAAACAAGATCTACACCCAATTCACCCCATGGTGTTTCTGCAGGATTTCGGGTGCAAAACATTTTGATACGATCACCATTCACCACCATGCAATCGCCATCTACGTTTACTTCCGCAGGGAAGCGGCCATGCGCCGAGTCATACTGAGTGAGATGTGCGTTGATATCAATATCACCCATGGCATTAATCGCTACGATCTTGATATCGCGACGCGGCTTACCGTTAGCTTGGTCTTCGTATAAGGCACGCAATACCATGCGGCCAATACGACCATACCCATTAATTGCGACACGAATTGTCATTGATTTCCCCTTACTAATTTTAAATTCTTTACGTTCATTTCTTCGCGATACATTGCTTCACAGTTTTTGCAATTTGATCAACTGTTAAACCAAAATATTCGTATAACTGGCCTGCTGGCGCAGACTCGCCAAATGTATCTACTCCATGAACTGCGGCACATCCATACTTCCACCAGAAATCGCTTACGCCTGCTTCAACTGCAATGCGCGGAATCTTCGCTGGCAGCACCTTTGCCTTGTATGCCGAATCTTGCTGATCAAAGACAGTAGTCGAAGGTATTGAAACTACTCGAATACCCAAGCCTTCTTTTGCCAAGCTTTCTGCGGTTTGTAATGCGAGTGCGATTTCGGAACCAGTAGCAATAATGACCGCATCTATCTTGCCGGACTGTGGGTCATGCAATACATAGCCGCCCCGTGCAATATCTTTAATTTGCTGACTGGTGCGAGAAACAAAAGGGCAGTTCTGACGGCTAAAAATCAGGGCGCTAGGGCCATGCTTGCGTTCGACTGCTGCACCCCAGGCCACAGCGCTCTCAGTGGTATCGCAAGGACGCCAAACCATGAGGTTCGGAATCAGTCGCAAGCTGGCAACATGCTCAACGGATTGATGAGTAGGGCCGTCCTCACCAAGACCAATAGAGTCATGGGTGAAGACAAAAATACTACGCAACTTCATCAACGCAGCCATACGCAGGGCATTGCGACTGTAATCGGAGAAGGTTAAGAAAGTGCCGCCAAACGGAATATAGCCACCATGTAAAGCAATTCCGTTCATGATGGCGCTCATACCGAATTCACGAACACCATAGTTAATGTGATTACCCCATTGATCGCCCCGCACAGGTTTGCATGTTGACCAATTGGTTAAGTTAGAACCCGTCAAGTCGGCAGAGCCTCCCATCAATTCTGGCAAGGCTACTGATAAAGCTTCAATCGCATTTTGACTTGCCTTACGAGTAGCAATTGTTTCTGCTTTGGATTGGCAAGTTTTCAAGTAAGCATTTAATGTGGAGGAAAAATCTTTCGATAAGTCACCATGCATACGACGCTGCAATTCAGAAGCGAGCTCCGGAAATTTAGTTTTATATTTTTGGAATTCTTTATTCCATTCGTGTTCCGCTGCTTGACCGCGCTTTTTAAAGTCCCATGCAGCATAAATGTCTTTTGGGATTTCAAATGGGGCGTAAGGCCAATTTAATGCCACACGGGTTGCAGCGATTTCAGTAGCGCCAAGGGGCGAGCCATGCACTTTATCACTGCCAGCTAGATTCGGGGCGCCTTGACCGATAGCCGTCTTGCAGCAAATCAGAGTAGGTTTATCGCTCTTTTTGGCTTTGGCAACAGCAGCTGATACAGCTTCTGCATTATGACCATCAACAGCCCGAATCACATTCCAGCCATAAGCTTCAAAACGCTTTGGCGTATCTTCGTTGAACCAAGCAACCACCTTGCCATCAATCGAGATGCCGTTGTCATCCCAAAGTGCAATCAACTTGTTTAACTTTAATGTTCCAGCCAATGAACAGACTTCATGACTAATCCCCTCCATCAAACAACCATCACCTAAGAAGACGTAGGTGAAGTGATCAACGATGTCGTGGCCAGGACGATTAAATTCTTCTGCAAGTAATTTCTCAGCAAGCGCCATGCCGACTGCATTTGAAAGCCCCTGGCCAAGCGGGCCAGTAGTCGTTTCTACGCCAGGAGTAATTCCGTACTCCGGATGACCTGGAGTTTTACTATGTAATTGACGGAAATTTTTTAATTCATCAATGGGTAAGTCATAGCCCGAAAGATGCAAGAGTGAATACAACAACATTGAACCGTGACCATTGGATAAAACAAAACGATCCCGATCGATCCAATGCGGATCCGTTGGATTATGTTTTAAATGCTCATTCCAAAGCCCAACAGCAATATCTGCCATACCCATTGGCATACCAGGATGCCCTGAATTTGCCTGCTGAACTGCATCCATAGATAGAGCGCGAATCGCGTTGGCCATGCGTATTTGAAGGTTTGACATCGTAAAAGTGGTCTCGAGGAAAATAAATTGGCTATATTTCAGTAATGCCTCAATTTTATCTTCCCGGACCATGGGAATCCCAAAAGCCCACTAACCTCACTCCAGAGGTAGCCCACCACTTGCGCGTTCGGCGCATTCAGACGGGAGAGTCATTTCCCGTATTTGACGGCAAAGGCCAAGTGGCCAAGGCTGTGCTCCTGGCTTTCAGCGGAAAAACGGGTCAAGTACAACTGAGCGATATCAACACCGATAATCATCGCGAGACACCCTATGCCATTACTTTGGCTCAAGGCTTAGCAGGTGGCGACAAAATGGATTGGATTGTGGAGAAGGCGGTAGAAACAGGCGTCCAAGTCATTGCCCCCTTGCAGTGCGAGCGCTCGATTTTGAAACTCACTCGCATTAGTGATCAGGAACGTGCTCAAAAGCGCCAAGCCCATTGGGAGGGGATTATTCAGGCAGCCTGTGAACAATGCGATCGCACTGTTTTTGCTGCCCTACAGCCGATTCAGACTTTTGAATCTTATTTAAAGGCAGACCCAAAGCCCGCATTAAAACTATTGCTAAGCCCTGACGCCACAAAGAGCATCTTCTCAGTATTAATGGAAGCGGTGCCCCAAGATATTGTGCTCATGATTGGCCCTGAAGGTGGGCACTCTCCCAATGAAGAAGCCCAGGCACAAGCTGCTGGTTACCAAATTATTTCTCTTGGCGAGCGCGTACTCAGAACTGAAACGGCTGGTATTGTTGCCGTTACAACAGTTCACAGCATTTGGAATCCTGAAATACAAAATCGCCTCAAATAGAGGCGATTCCAGAGGCTACTACTGCTTCAGCGTTTAAGCGAAAGAGTAGAAAACTCGATAAGGTGTGCGGCGCTCAGCCCAAAAATCAACCGCATCGCGGAAAACATCTAAAAGTGTTTCACGTGCTTCTTTATCGAATTTTTGAGTGCAAGGCAAACCTTCAAGCACAACCACAAATCCTGGTTGTGGGCCTGACTTATCAACTGTCGTTGTTAAGGCATCCAACAAAGGATCGAAATTTTTAGCCTGTTGCTTCGTAAAAGTGTAAGCAATCGCGATAGCCTCCAATACCTCGCCCTTAGTCATTGCATTTGCGCAATTAGCATAAATAAAATGCTGACCAAGTTCAGTAGCTGCTTCCTGCAAATCTGGAGTGCGGAATGCACGAATCGATTGCACAATGTTAGTGCGCACACTGCGTAACATTGCAGGGGGTCCAGCGTCGCGAACGGCCAAAGCAGCACGCCAAGAAGCTGTCACTTTTTTTCCTGAGACTTGGTTTGCTGCATAGGATTGCAAACGGGATAAACCACCTTGTGCATACACATTGGCAGCAGATGATTCGGTTTCAAGTCGATCATTACTATCCCAACTTTCAGCGCGGCTATGTTCTTCAAAGCTTGCTGTACTGCTATTTTCAGAGCGATTATTCATGATGGATGTAAGGTTACCCGTAACGAGTCATCAAATCAAGCCCATATACAGCACATTTTATATAAACCATTGATTTATATAGGATAAATATATGTAAGTTATCACTAACTTACATATATTCGAAGGGCTTAAGGGGTTCCTCTAGCGTTGCTAGCCGCCTCAACTACCGCCAAAGTGGTCACGTTGACAATCCGGCGAACGGTTGCTGCCGGGGTCAAAATGTGGATTGGCTTAGCAACGCCCAACAATAACGGTCCGATCGCAATACCGTTACCTGCTGCAATTTTTAACAAGTTATAAGAAATATTTGCAGCATCAATATTAGGCAAAACTAATAAATTAGCATCTCCCACCAATGGTGATGAAGTCACCGCACCAGCTCGAATGCTTGCATCTAATGCGCTATCGCCATGCATTTCTCCATCAACTTCTAATGAGGGGTCTGCTTTTTGTACCAAAGACAAGACTTCTCGCATTTTCACTGCTGAAGGTGCATTGCTAGAGCCAAAGTTTGAATGGGAGAGCAAAGCTACTTTTGGCACTAAGCCTAACTTACGCATTTCACGGGCAGCCATCAATGTCAATTCAGATAACTCTTGTGCACTTGGATCAATATTGATGTGGGTGTCCACTAAGAACACTTGGCGTCCAGGCAGAATCAAACCAGACATCGCGCCATAAACATTTGCGCCAGGCTCTTGACCAACTACCTCATCAATGTATTTGAGATGAGTTGCAGGATTACCAATCGTGCCGCAAATCATGCCATCAGCCATGCCCTTGCTAATCATGAGGGAGCCAATTAAGGTATTGCGACGGCGGGTTTCTAATTTGGCAAAAGACTCGGATACCCCTTTGCGCTCAGTTAGACCTAAATAGGTTTGCCAGAAGTCGCGGAAACGCGGGTCATTCTCTGGATTAACTACTTCAAAATCTTTGCCCATCTTCATGCGCAAGCCAAACTTATCAATTCGATGTTCAATCACCGCGGGGCGACCAATCAAAATTGGAGCAGCAAGATGCTCATCAATAATGATCTGAACAGCTCGCAAGACACGCTCATCTTCACCTTCAGCAAATACAATGCGTTTTTGATCAGCCGGTACGCGCTTCGCAATACTGAAGAGCGGTTTCATCAAAGTACCAGAGTGATAAACAAACTGCTGCAACTGATTGCGATAAGCATCGAAATCTTTAATTGGTCGAGAAGCAACCCCATCATCCATTGCAGCCTTAGCAACTGCTGGTGCAATTACCGTGATTAAGCGCGGATCAAATGGTTTTGGGATTAAATATTCGGGGCCAAAAGAAAGGTTCTCAATCCCATAAACCGAAGCAACCACTTCACTTTGTTCGGCTTGCGCTAACTCGGCAACCGCCTTGACTGCAGCCACTTCCATACCGCGCGTAATGGTGGTAGCACCTACGTCGAGTGCACCACGGAAAATGAATGGGAAACACAATACGTTATTGACTTGATTGGGGTAGTCAGTGCGTCCTGTTGCCATGACTGCGTCTGGACGAACTGCTTTCACTTCTTCCGGCAAAATTTCAGGAGTGGGGTTTGCTAAGGCATAGATCAATGGCTTATCAGCCATCTTCTTCACCATATCCTGTTTCAATACTCCGCCAGCAGACAGGCCTAAGAAAATATCAGCACCAGCAATTACTTCATCCAAGGTGCGCAAATCCGTTTCTTGGCAGAATGGATCTTTCTCTGGATCCATCAATTCTTTTCGACCCTTGTACGCAACGCCCGCTAAATCGGTCACCCAAATATTTTTTCGAGGAATGCCCAGATCAACTAATAGATCTAAACACGCTAGAGCTGCAGCCCCCGCACCAGAGGTGACTAGCTTTACATTTCCGATATCCTTGCCCACTACTTTCAAACCATTCAGAATTGCCGCTGCAACCACAATGGCAGTTCCATGTTGATCATCATGAAAGACTGGAATCTTCATGCGGGCTTGCAACTTACGCTCGACTACAAAACAGTCTGGCGCTTTAATATCTTCTAAATTGATGCCCCCAAATGTTGGCTCTAAGGCAGCAATGATTTCAATCAGTTTTTCAGGATCGCTTTCATTTACTTCGATATCGAAAACATCAATGCCTGCAAACTTTTTAAACAGAACCGCTTTACCTTCCATGACAGGCTTGCTAGCTAGAGGTCCAATATTTCCCAATCCCAATACCGCGGTACCGTTGGTGATCACACCAACCAAATTTCCACGAGCGGTGTACTTAAAAGCATTCGCTGGATCTTTCACAATTTCTAAGCAAGGGGCAGCAACACCCGGCGTATAAGCCAACGCTAAGTCGCGTTGATTAGTCAGTTGTTTGGTTGGAGCAATCTCAATCTTGCCAGGAGTTGGAAACTCGTGGTACTGAAGGGCAGCCTCTCTTAAGGCCTCAATTTGCTGTTCTTTGTCGTTTTCTTTGTTCATCAGTCAACTCTTTGGTAAGACGCTTTCAAGTGTCTCATTCTATTCCTCTCAAGCGCGAGCCTCTCAAGAGCCATAAAATAGGGTATGCATTCTGAATCTAGTCCTCTTGGTGAATTTGATCTGATTGCCCGTTTTTTCAAAATGGGTGCAGATGCAATGTATCTCAACGGTAGCACTAGGATTGCTTTAGGAATTGGTGATGATTGCGCCCTACTCAAGCAAGCCCCAGGTGAAGAGCTTGCAATTACCAGTGATATGCTGGTAGAAGGTAGACACTTTTTTGCAAATACCAATCCCGAGTCATTGGGTCGAAAAGCCCTAGCAGTCAACCTTTCTGACCTAGCGGCCATGGGAGCACAACCTCAAGGATTTACCCTAGCCATTGCTCTGCCAAAGCCAGATCTCGTCTGGCTTGAAGGGTTTTCGAAGGGCCTCTTGACTATCGCCAAACAGTACTCCTGCCCCCTTATTGGCGGTGATACCACTGCGGGTCCGCTCACGATCTCTATTACCGCTTTTGGAAGCATCCCATCCGGCAAAGCTATACGTAGATCTGGGGCAAAAGCAGGTGACGAAATTTGGGTTTCTGGAACCGTAGGGGATGCAAGACTTGCACTTGCTGCACTGCGTCATGAAATCACTCTCCCAGACGATGTCTTCCTGCAAATTGCGCATCGCATGCATGAACCCATTCCCAGGGTAGAGCTTGGACTCAAACTACGCAGCATTGCAACTGCCGCACTCGATATATCAGATGGACTGCTTGGCGATCTTCAACATATCCTCAAGCAATCCCAAGTCGATGCCGAAATATTTCTGGATCAACTCCCCAAGTCAAGCACCTTACAAAAACAGCATGTTGATTTACAAAACCGATTTGCCGCTGGTGGTGGTGATGATTATGAATTATGTTTTACTGCCCCCGCTGAACAAAGCAATGCCATCAATGAGATTGGTAAGACACTCAATTTACCGCTGACGCGGATTGGTAAAATTTGTAAAAAAGAAAATGTAGAGGCAACTATTCGACTGTTCGATGCCCAAGGTAATTTGCTTGACAAGACAGATACAAAGTCACTTCTAAAATCATTTGAGCACTTTGCATCATGAGTCATTTTCAAGCCCCAACAGAAAGCAAACCCAATCTACACTGGGTACTACAAACCGCGAGTCGTACTCTGGCCTTTGGCTTTGGTAGTGGTCTGAGCCCCATAGCTCCCGGGACTGCCGGTACTGTCTGGGCTTGGGCAGCCTTCTTGATTGGCGAGTATTTTTTATCCACCGAAGACTTTTTGTGGATCATCGGTGGCGGAGTATTGCTAGGATGCTGGGTCTGCGGTCAAGTAAGTGAGGAGCTAGGCAAGAAAGATTTTGGGGGAATTGTTTGGGATGAAATTATTGCCTTCTGGATTGTGCTCATCTTCATTACACCAGGTAACTTTTGGATACAGGCTATTGCATTTGTGCTCTTTCGTTATTTTGATGCAATCAAACCAGGCCCAATCGGCATGATCGACCGCTACTTTAAAAACTTTGAGAGTAGCGACAATGAACCTTCATCCATATTACAAATCCTATGGCGCGGCTTTGGGATTATGGTGGACGACCTTGCAGCTGCCTTCTGTACGCTACTGCTGATTGCTTTAATCAAAATGTTCATGCAATGATGGGCTCAATGAATCCAGTCGAATCTTTAGCCCAGCTTCTGCTCGCCAGAAAATGGAAAATTGCTCTCGCAGAATCTTGTACAGGCGGACTCGTTTGCGCCACACTGACAGAACTATCTGGTTCTAGTGCATGGTTTGAGCGCGGCTACATCACCTATAGCAACCAAGCTAAAACAGAAAGCCTGGGAGTGCCGGCTGAATTAATAGAGTCCTATGGGGCAGTTAGCGAGCCAGTCGCCAAGGCTATGGCTCAGGGGGCTCAAGGGAATGCAGGGGTCAACATCGCTATTTCAATTACTGGCATTGCGGGGCCGACTGGGGGTTCAGTAGAAAAACCCGTGGGTACAGTTTGCTTTGGGTGGGCCATCCTCAATCAGGCTGGTGAAAATATCATCATTTGCCAAACTAAGTTCTTTGGTGGAGATAGGCAATCGATACGACAACAAGCATGTAATTATGCTCTGACCGAGTTACTGAGACTGCTACGCAACAACTAAAAGCCTAGTTGAACGTTTATTTCATCCAGCCTTTGCTGTGGAAATAAGCCAAAGGAATAATGGCTGAAATCACCATTACACCAATCGCCATTGGATAACCCCAAGTTGTATCCAACTCTGGCATATGTTTGTAGTTCATACCCCAAATACTTGCAAGCAAGGTAGGCGGCATTAAGGCAACCGAGACCACCGAGAAGATCTTAATAATCTTGGATTGGTTCAAATTAATGAAACCCACAGTGGCATCCATTAAGAAGTTGATCTTGTCGAATAAGAATGCAGTATGGTTTTCTAAAGAGTCAATGTCACGCAAAATTTGCCGCGCTTCTTCTTGTTGCTCATCGGATAGCAACTTGCTACGCATGAGGAAGGATAGGGCTCTACGGGTATCCATCACATTACGACGAATACGACCATTGGTGTCCTCTTCGGTTGCTATCGTTTCCAAAACTTCAGCAGCATCTGCATCGTTAATGCTGTCAGACAATACACGCTTACCTGCTTGCTCGAGGTTTTCATAGACCTCTTCTAAAGCGTCAGCAGAGTATTCAGCATCAGTGGAATATAGATCAAGTAATACATCTTTTGCATTGCTCACAGAGCCAGGGCGCAAACGCGCACGCAAACGTACCAAGCGGAATACTGGCAAATCTTCATCATGAATCGAGAACAATACTTGCTTCGTGAGAACAAATGCGACCCGCACGTTGCGAGAAGTCTCTTCTTCATCCAGTAAGAAATCGGTTCGAATATGGAGGTGGCCATCATCCGCTTCAAAATAGCGGGCAGAAGCTTCCAAATCACCCAAATCATCTAACTCAGGCAAAAGTACGCCAAAAGCCTCTTTAATCCAAATTAGCTCTTCTTCTTCTGGATCAACTACGTCAATCCAGATAGGATTAGCGTATTGCAATAATTCATTGCGATCTTCCACTTGCTCTTGAGAGAGGCGGCCATTTTGCAGGACGAACAAGTTGATCATGGTGAACTCCTAATGAATGTGCGCTAGTTTATCCTATAGACCATGATAGTTTCTCTAAAATAAGCCAAACCCAATGAACGCTCGATCAAATACCTTCAACCAGCAACTCCAGTCTGCATGGGCTTCCCAAGGTAGCATGCTATGTGTTGGTTTTGACCCAGACCCAAAGCGCTTGCCCCCATCCCTAGAAGGAAAGCCTGAGGGAATATTTGAGTTCTGTCGTGAAATCGCTGATGCCACTGCCGATTTAGTCTGTTCATTCAAGCCTCAGTTTGCTTACTTTGCCTCCCAAAGAGCGGAAGCCCAGCTAGAGAAACTGATTCAGCACCTCAAGGATAAATACCCCCATATCCCAGTGATTCTGGATTCAAAACGTGGTGATATTGGCAGCACCGCCGACCACTACGCCTCAGAGGCCTTTGAGCGCTACGGCGCAGATGCTGTGACCGTCAACCCTTACATGGGCTTCGATACGATTGAGCCCTACCTTAAATACGCCGGCAAAGGAGTCATTGTGCTTTGTCGCACCTCCAACCCTGGTGGATCAGATTTGCAGTTTCTAAATATTGCTCCTAATGCCGAACCACTCTACTTACATGTAGCCAAACTTGCGGCACAGCAGTGGAATAGCTCAGGTCAAATTAGCCTCGTAGTTGGTGCCACCTTCCCAGAAGAAATTGCCAAGGTACGTGCAATTGTGGGTGACATGCCGCTACTGATTCCTGGAATTGGGGCTCAAGGCGGCGATATAGATGCCACCGTGAAAGCTGCTTGCATTGCTGGTGCGCCTGGCACTGGCATGATCATTAACTCCTCGCGAGCGATTTTGTATGCAAGCTCAGGAAATGATTTTGCGCAGGCCGCAAGGAGCGTTGCACAAAGTACACGGGATGCACTAAGAGCGGCTACTTTGCGTTTTTAGTTGCGCTCTTGGGCGCCGGTATAGGCACTAATGCGACTCGACCCATGTTTTCTAGGATAAATTCTTGCCTCGTCGGAAAGTGAATATTGGCTTTTTTGCAATACTGTACTTTATCAAAACACTTGGGCGCTGGTAAAGCAGAAGCTAAGGCAGCAGCCTGATCAAGATCCAAAGCGGCTGGTACGATTCCAAAATAGTGTTGAGAAGCTGCACCAATTCCAAAAACTCCTTCACCCCACTCTACTGAGTTGAGATAAATCTCAAACAAGCGTTGTTTTGAAAGAATCAGTTCTAGCAGTCCAGTAATGATGAGCTCTTGCCCTTTTCGGAAATAATTCTGCTCTGAGGATAGAAATAAATTTTTTGCCAACTGTTGGGTAATCGTTGATCCGCCGCGCAGTGCAGTTTTAGGGCTATTTCTATACCGCATTTTTTGTTGATTCTTTTCCCAAGCTTTTTGCATATCTTCAACACGGACTCCTTTGTGCTGAAAGAAGATATCGTCTTCACTTACCAAAACAGCACGTTTAAGATGATTTGAAATCTTGTCATAAGGAACCCACTGGGAATGCACCACACAAGACCAATGCCAGGTACACAAACGCCAGCGCTCGGCTCTCTGAAACGCAGTGCTGGAAGGATCGAGACTAATCCACAAAGCAATCTGAATGACAAAGTAAATCTGCATTGCCAAAAAACCGCATAACAAGCATTTGACCAAATAGATAAACCAACGCATGAGAGTTTAACTACGAAGCTTAGCTAATACTGCGCGCGGATCAATCGCTGCAGCCAACTCTTTACCACGCCACAATAAGAAAGCATCTGCAGCTTGCTCCACTAGCATTCCAAGACCATCACTGACCCGAGAGCCTCTTTGCAAGGCCTGTCTCATCAAGGTAGTAGTTTTTCCATACACCATATCGTATGCAAAAGAACTGGGTACAAAGATATTGGCTACCGCCATTGAGCTTAAAGGTGATTCATCGGTAAGGCCCGCAGCTGTAGCATTAATGACTAAATCAAATGGGTAAGGAGTTTTGACAGAATCTTCCAACTCCAGCAAAGTCCGCGACTCCAGTGCAACTTCTTTTACAGCTGCAAGATTAGCAAATAGCATCACTAGTTGATGCGCTTTTTCACTAGAGCGGTTAGCAAGGACTAAGCATTTAGGCGACTGTTCAAGCAAGGGGCCCAGAACGCCGCGAGCTGCACCCCCTGCACCTAGCAGCAATATTCTGGCTTGATGAAGCACAATTCCTTGGGCCAGTAAGTCTCGAACCAGCCCTGCACCATCCGTGTTATCACCCCAGACCTTGCCATCTTTTATCCATAGTGTGTTGACAGCGCCAGCCTGCTGCGCACGGGGAGTTAGGCTGTCAGCAAATGCTTGCGCATCCAATTTGAATGGCACAGTAACATTCATACCCCTGCCACCAGCATCAAAGAAAGACTGTGCTGCTTTTGCAAAAGAGGTGATGTCAGGCTGCAAACGACCATAGTGCATCTTTTGCGCAGCCTGCTCTGCAAAGGTCTGATGAATAGCAGGCGATTTGCTATGCGTAATCGGATTACCCGCAACAGCGTACACATCTACACCAGCAAAAAGGCTGGGGTCAGTCTGGAGATCAGCGGGATTGAATGAAGTCATGATGCGTACAGAATAAGCGAATTTCTGATCTAATTTTTAAAAATCTTAATGCTTAAGCTCAAGTCGGTCAGCTCCGTCACGTGTGAACTCAAAAGTAGAAATCCAATCGAGCACATCAATTTGATTACGCATCTCCGATGGGAATGCTCCAAAAGGTGCTGATGCGCGAACAATCGCAATTGCCTGACGATCTAACTCGGGGTTACCAGAGCTGCGCCCAATCGAAAGACCATCCTTACCTTGGGCATTGCTGGTAATTCGGCCTTGAGCATCGACGCTCACCACTATGATCAGGCTTCCATATAAAGGGCGGCCATTGGCGCGAGGAAAAAATGCACTTCCATACGCCTCAATCTTTTGACGCATTGCATCGTAGTAATGCGCAAAGGAAACTGCCTTCGTATTTGCACCCGTTAAGATCTTGCGCCGAGGCTCACGCCCATCAGCCTGTAAACGCTTGGCTAACTCAGCCTCTAAGGAATTGAGTTGTGGGGTAATTTTTTGTTCATCACCACTCTTACGCCCCCCTGCACGAGCTCGCTGCTCATCTAGCTTTGCCAACATTTGTTTTTGCTGCTTTTCCAGAACTTCCAGACG
>Ga0136641_1000653_pt1 | contig 14745 bp, 16 predicted proteins | sample EliLak1302023Y_FD_115312 | JGI IMG/M metagenome (GOLD analysis project Ga0136641, IMG submission 115312) | Freshwater microbial communities from Elizabeth Lake, Yosemite National Park, California, USA - 13020-23Y | ecosystem: Environmental > Aquatic > Freshwater > Lake ...
AAGATTTATTCCACAGTTTACTTTATAAAGTGTACTGCCATTCATGAAATTTTCCTGTGGGAGACAAGCTTTGCCGCCACAGACACCAGGAACAAAAATAACTAGTAAAGTCCCATTGAATAACGATAGGCTTCTAGCAGTATAGTAACTGGTGTGACTGCTTTAACGAAAGTTCCTCAGCATTCTACTCTTTATGAAGTAGTTGAGCCAAAGCCACCCGCACCACGGTCATCGCGAGGAGGCGGCAGATCATTTAGTGAATCAACAAGAACCACCTTTACGAACGGAATATAGTCCTGTGAACAAAGTTGGAAGAGAAGGCCACCCTCCGGCAGAATAAAGCCAAAGTCGCTGTGATTATCTACGCATACTAGCAGTTCACCGCGATATCCCTCGTCAATAAGACCTACTGAGTTAGCTAGACGGAGAGGGGTCTTAGAACCCGTTGATGAACGGGGGAGAATGAGGAAGGGACTGGGGCCGCTTGTTGCTGACTTGACGGCACCATAAATCTGGCTACTCAACTTAAACGCCTTGCCCTTTGTTGGTGGAATTACTGCTGCTAGAAGTGGAAGATTCACGCCTGAATCCGTTGGCCGATAGGCATTAACAACCTGCTCAAGAACAAGACGCTGCTGGGGATTCTCAGTGAAAAGATACAGAACACGGTGGGACATTTTGAAGGCTGCTACTCAAAGTAGGGGGCTTCAAATTTATTAAAATAAATTAAGACAAATTTAGACAAATTTACTACATATTCAGCGTGACCTTCGCAGCAGCCTGCTCCTTCTTACGAGCAATCGCCAAGTCGGCCTCTCCACCACCGCCAAACATATCCGTAGGCAAGGCATTCTCCTCCTTTGAGCCCGGGCCGAACTTAGGAACTGCTACCTTAGAGCCCGCCATGCGTTCACGCTTCTGCTCCTCGTAAAGAACCTCCTTCTGTGACTCATTTTGCTTGTAGTTCTTCATCAGCGTATTCAACTGGTCCTCCGCATACTCCTGGTCGGCCACTTCACTCGGCTCCGGGTCCCACGGTAGCCAGAAGCCCATCTGACCCACATAGACGTTGAAATACGGGTCAAGCTTCTGGAGCGTCTTTGCCCGAGCACCCGCCTCCGCCGCCGTATCGTAGACACCGCGTACCTTGAGGCCACGGATGCTGGTACGGAACTCATTCTTGGTGAAGAACTCCTCCTCCAACTTCTTCCGGTTCTTAAACATGTAATTCTCATAAGCCTCCTGGATGCGTGACTCCTTGAAATCACGCATGTTCTGCTTCACATAGAGGGCCAAGTCATCCGCTGCGTTCTTGGACAGGTTGGCCCGTACCTCCTGTAGGATCTTGAGACTGTTATCACGCCATTGCTTGGCGGCCTTCTCAGCATCAGGTACTGCTGATCCACTGACATCCACAACGGGAGCCCCACTCAAATCAGAGGCTGAGAGAGTCTTCTTAGCCTCCTCAAATCCGCTGTTTGCCAGAAGATCCTCCACCTTTGTTACCGCCTTTGTGACCTGTAGAATCTGGTCCATCAAGAACTTCTCAGACGCTGATACCTTGTACTCCACCTCATAATTCTCAAGGAAGCGGTTAAAGAAAAATACATCCTTACTTGCCAGAACCTTCTCCGGTGACAAAAAACTCAAGCAAACATACTTCTGACCCGGAATCTCCTTATCTGATTCTAACCACGTCTGATCTTGTGCCATTCCTGGATAGTCTAGACAAACAATCTTTAAAACCAGAACGCAGGCCTTGGATTTCCAAAAAAAAATGTCAGACCAGGATATAACAAATGGATGGTTTCTCAGTCGCCGATGTAATCCAGCGCGTAACCAAGTATCTCCTCGAGGGCCTCGCCGTTGCCGTTGCGATGGTACTCGTAATGAAGAAGAAGTCCCCGGACTATGAGGAGGTTCTCTCCGTCGCCGTCGTCGCCGCCGTCGTTTTCGGCATCCTGGACACGCTTGCTCCGTCAGTCGGTGGCTCAGCCCGTGCGGGTGCGGGCTTTGGTCTCGGTGCCAACCTGGTCGGCTTCCCGCGTATGGGTTAGATTCAACCAGAATCCCGAATTTAATATAGCCTTAATGTAAACAATGGATGCCGGAGCTGCTTTGGGTGTTTTGCTTGTAGCCGCACTTAAATGGTTTGTTGAGGGTCTAGCTGTTGGAATTGCGATGGTGCTTATATTGCGGAAGTCTTCTCCGACCACAAATGAAGTCCTGTCAGTAGCCACCACGGCTGCGTTGGTCTTTGCTGTTCTTGATACACTTGCTCCGTCTATCGGAGACTCAACTCGTAGCGGTGCGGGTTTTGGTCTGGGTGCGAACTTGGTTGGGTTTCCGCAGATGCGTTAAATAAATAGTAACTTAGTGTTGCCTTTATTTGAGACGCTCTTTTGGATATTATTAATTCGTTAAAAATTATTAATTGTCCCGTAATCCTAACATACATATAAATCATGTTAGTGTCTTAATCACATACATCTTTTCCTAAGTAACCTGATGCGACATCAAATTACTTATGAATTTCATTTTACTGGCTAAAACCGTATTGTCGGATAGCCCCTTCCCCGCAAAATCTGCTCTTGAGAACGAACACCTCCATCCGGATTCCAAGCATAAAACGCCGCCCTGCCCTCTTGTCCCGTATTTGCTTGACCCACTGCGTGACCCGGCGGAGCACCTGAAATCCAGCGGTAAGGTGTTACAAAATTATCTAGCAGAACATTCTTCTTTATTACTCTGCCATCAAGACTTGTAATTTCAAGTTCTACGTGGGGCGGAACATAGATACTTCCGAGACCAGCATAATAGCCACCAGGGACTTCATCTAAAATAATATGAAAATCGCCCATCTGTGATTCAATCTTGCCGCTCTTACTGCGAACATCATAGGCCTGCTCTTGATTGGGATGGGGGAAGCCTGAGCCGCTAAAACTTATTCCACGTGTTAGCGGTGCTGCGGCTTTCCATACTATATTTGCCGGATATCCCACATTTCCATTGACAATTATTTTGCCATTGTCAAGAAAAACAGTTGTGTTCATTGCCTCTAGCAGATACTGTGGTTTTTCTTACTATAAATCGCCGCCAGGCGTACCACGTGGTCCTGAGTAAGGGTAAGCACGGGCAATGCTGGTATCCTTAGGAGCCAGCGGCTGCCAAAACATTTCCGGGTCGCCCGCAGCACAGCTATTGAATTCCTGTGATGCGATAATAGGAAAAGAGTGGGGTAGCGGGGCCGTATTTGCGTAGGCCAAGCCCTGTGCGTCTGCTGCCTGTCCGGCCAATGAAGGGCTAAAGATACGACCCGTTCCAATTCCAGCAAAATGGCCATTAATGGTCTGGCAGCCATCATGGGTACATACACGCTTGTATAGTTCAGGGACCATAGTGTCTGAGCATTTGCCAGAACCCATCTTTGTATTTAAAACCTGGTGAATTCCCTGCATGATTGATTCAGTCTCATTGATTGTGCGTTGACGAGCATCATGCTGACCCCACACACCAGCAGCCTTAGTAGGGTAGGATTCGCAGCGGGGGCGGTAATCAGTGTAGGCCCGAGCATCGGCCATCCGAGCCGGAGCACCCTTTATGCGTGGATAACTAGTTGTGAAACAACTCATTCGGCTTCCTCTAACCTACGCACAACATTTTGCGGGCCAGCCGCTGACCGTAGGAGTTCTAGCACCTCAGACTTCTTCATTGACTTGGACACACGAAGACCACGCTCTTGGGCCAGTTCCTTCAACTGCTTGAGGGGCATGCTTTCTAGAGGGGAGCCAGTGGACTTATCATCCGCAGAGCCTCCTACAAAAAGTTTCTTAAACTGTGACTCCTCCGTCGGCTTTGCCTTATTCCAACCTTCTAGAACCTCATCCTCATTCAAATCAAGAATACCACCCGGCCGGAGGTCATCCGCCTCTTCCTCGGCCGACGGAAGATCATGGTCAAAGTCCTTTATTGTGTTCTCCACTTCACCCACCACCGACTCAGGCGGCTCAACATAGCGTTGGATACCAACAACCTTCTCTTCCTGCTCCTCGGGCTGCTCAGCAAGATCTATTTCAGGAGGTGAATCACGGAGGTTAACCTTGTTTTCATCATCTGTTACTCGGCGTTCCTGAATAGCAAACCGCAATTCATAGATAACGTTTTCAAGTACACCCAACTTACGCTGCTGAGTCTCAACCAGTGAATATAGCCAGTAGGCTACTCCTCCGAGGATCAGAAGAAAACTAGCAGTCAGCAGCAGCAGGTCCTGTGTTCCGGTGTTCATTCTTTTTAGTCAGAACAAGTTTTATCAGATAAAAGACCGCGTTCTTTCAAGATTTCACGAACACTACTCAAGGCATTTATTCCCTTACGCATTTTGTACGTGTACACGAGGCTATCTTTTTCTTCCTTATGGGCTGAAGCCTGTAAGCAAAGTGGTTGTATTATTTTTTTTTTCGCATAGGTTTCCGGCAGCCGAGTATAATGCGTAGAAATCAAGGATGCATGTTGCGGCATCGCATACAGCCGGTCTAAGAAAATACGACTTGCCTCTTCACCGTCAATAGCATTTGTGGAGTGGAAAATTTCATCCATCACCAAAAGGGCCCGGCCCTTCTCGGGGGCCAAGTTCTCCAGAATTTCTTTCGCAAACTCAATTTCGGCCTCAAAGAGGGAAAGACGACCCAATGTATCAGATGGTGACAACGCCGTGTGAATTTGCTGGAAAGGTGAAATTGTCATACGGCGGGCCCAGCAGAAGCCCATACTTTGAGCAACAATCACGTTTGCTAGAATTGCCTTGAGGCTTGTTGACTTTCCACCGCGATTAGGGCCTGTTACTAAGGCATGGAGTGACTTGGCTTCTAGCAAATCAACCGTATTGGTTACTGTTTTTGTTACGTTCAAATGGGGATGATAGAAATTCTCCAAATAAAGTCGTGTTTCAGGACCTTCCACATAGGTGGGGAAACCAATACGAGGGAGAGTAGCACATGTAATCATAACGTCTACGATGCCAATGTTGGACATCAGAGTTAGTAAAACATGGGGCCGATTCCAGGTGTAGCCAAAGACTCCAAGAGTATTTTCATTTTCTGGTAAATCCTCATTTTCCGGCAGATCCATGTATTTTTCTATGACGGGCCCAGTCATGCTAGACAACTTAGTCCAAATACCTTGAAGTTCCCAGATGAGGGCACCACGCTTACGCATATCCTGTGTGATTGTGTGAAGGTGCTGAGAAAGCGTAATTTGTTGCCAGATGCTGGAGCCAAACATGAAAACTGAAAGACCCCACTGTAGCCATTTTTGAGCAACTTGACCTGGATTTCCGCCGGTGGAAACCCATGGTGGTAAAAGTATTCCTGCTATCATATTATTTTGACCACCTTGCTGTTTTAAAATATGCTGTAAGAGTTCCCAGTATTCTGGAATACTCAAGTCGGCCTGTGTTGTCATTCGGATAATCACATAGGGAAGAACGAGAATAACAAGGGGAATAAACATAGTGATTGCTGGAAGCATCCAGACTTTCCATAGATTAGCAGTCTCCAGCCAAAGGGGGCTTTCATTCAAGAAAGAGGCAAATGATTCCTTTTCCCAGAGAATTTGGGCATAGTACTCTTTTACACGCTCATCGTCCATTTCCACTTTTTCCTCTAGAGCTTTTTCAATCTCCGCTGCTCTTTCAAGAAGCTTTACAGCTTGGGTTTTGTTCTGTGGGTTCTTACGGAAATGCTGCCGGAGTTTAAGAATAACATTTCGGCGTTTTTCTAGCATCTCAATATTATCTACAGCACCTTGGAAGTATTTTATCAGTTTTTGATGTCCCCACTGTGTCTTCGGAGCAATATCCTTGGCTAACTCTTGGAAGTTAATATCGGCTTCTACATATTTTCCCAAGACCATTCTCCTCCGCACTCATTTAAAATTTTTAAAATTGAAACCCGCCTGCTAGAATATACTTTCGCAGAGAAAATGAGCACTCTAGCAATGTCCTCATCATCAGGAATGGATTCGGAGAAAAACGGACATAAAAAAATGTCAACAAATACTACTATAGCAATGAGTGGAAGTGAAATTCCTGAAGCCCTCCTTCAGGTTCTGTCAATTCGGAGTAAACCTGGACTCGTTTGTCCGCAGGATATACGCAGTCGGATTGCTCAAATCCGTTCGCGTGTAGAGTCGTTTAGGTCCACTGGAATTGTAAGAAGGCCACTTCCTGAGGGTAGGGCAGAGTCATTTCCGTTACAGCGGGGATATCCCACAATGGGTCATGGCGGTGGAGGAGGAGGAAATGCCTTTGGTAAGCGAAATGCGGGTCGGAATGATAATACGTTTTGGAATAGAGGGCCTGCTCCATCAGCCCTGGTTCAAACACCAATCCCTCCACCTTCAGCCCAGCCCGCATGGTCAGGTCGGCCAAAGTTTACAGCGTCTGGTATTGTCCCGCCGTCTGTCCCTGTGATCGCGGCAAACCCATTTAAGTCCCTAGACTCCGAGGAGTCTGAAGAGAAGACGCCTATGGCTCCTGCGGCTCCTGTAGCAACAGGGTCTGGATATATTAAGTTCAAGAGCAAGTTCAAGAAGGATGCGTCAACTGCTGGAGAGTTAGAGGACCGTATCCTTGGCCACATTCGTGCTAAGATTAACAAGTTCTCAGCACAGAATTACAAGAAGATTCTAAACTTTCTGCGTCAGAACATGGACTCGGAAGACAAGATATTCCTTGAGCAATTTATGGCTCTTATCTTTGCTAAGGCCGCAGAGGAAGATACCTTTGTGGCTCTGTATGCTCAACTTCTAGCAGATCTGACTCCTGAATTTCCCTTTCTTAAGGGTGAAATGCAGAAGCTCTTTGCCAGTTATCTAGATGTATTTACAGACGCAGAGGGAAAGGAAGACCAGACATCCGCAGAGTACGGAAAGTTCCTAGAAGCAAATAAGCGTAAGACGCATCGGCGGGGCTACAGTCTCTTTATTGCCCAGATTGCGTCTAAGGGATTGATTACTGAAAGAGAACTGCTGGATACAACCCTGGCTGTTGCTCGTTCTCTTATTACGCATGCTCCTGCGGTTGAGGAAAAGTTGCTAGTTGAGGAGTTGGCGGATTGCTTGACAAATATTATGGGTGTAGCACATAAGTCCCTGAATGCGTTTGATGAGATGAAGGTGATGACTACAGAACTGAAGGGACTGACTGCTCGTGAACCGAATGATCTGCCCGGTCTTTCATTCAAGTCCCGCTTCGCTCTTATGGATTGCCTCGGTCTGTAAATATTATCATACTTATAATTAGAAATGTCCGCTAACGCTGCTCCTGCTGCAAATAAGCCCGCGAACTACGCTGCTCCTTCTGCAAATAAGCCCGCGAACTACGCTGCTCCTTCTGCAAATAAGCCCGCGAACACTAAATCAAAGGGCCTCTTCGGAGGTCTTTTTGGTTTCGCCAAGAAGAATGTTGGCTCCCGCTCTGCGGGTAACACGATTAGCAATGCCGCTATCGCGGCTACCCTTCAGAAGGAAGAAATGAACAAGGCTAAGCGTGCCTCCAGTTTTTTGCCTGCGTTCTTTGGCGGTAAGACGAAGGCCCAGAAGAATGCGGAGGTGGCCGAAGCGTCTCTAGTAAATGGTGCGACAGGTATAAATTCAAAGAATGTTGCGTCCCTAAATGCGTCACTGGACCCTACGTCTACGGTCCGTAGCCGCACGCGTAAGCAGCGTGGCGGTTACCGCGGTAAGACGATGCGTCTCCCGGGTGCCCGCAATGTTCTCCGCGTAACGGGCAAGACGGCCCGCAAGCTCAGTCGCGTTGGTGTCTATGGCCTCAAGAAGGTTGGTAACGGTGTCCACGTTGTCACGGGCCTCCTCGGCGGCCTTCTCAAGAAGGGTAGCAATGTAGTGCGTAAGACAATGAAGATGACACGCAGAAACCGCAAGCAATAAATCGTAAAAAGCCTAATAGTACAAATATAAATATTTTTTGTCATTTTATGATACAAAATGCTTATAAAGAAAGAAAAACTAAAAATTTGACGGCGCGGGCCAACCCTGGATAAAAGCAATTCAAGCAATAGAAGATGCCTCCTCAGAAGAAGTCAAATTCCAAGAAGCCAGTAAAGAAGAATGCTGCGGATGACGATGATAGCAGCGTTGATAGCAGGGGCAATATCCGCAATTTGATTGAATATGAGGAAGAGGATTCTGAATATGAACCCAGTGAAACTAGCGAATCTGCTGTTGCTAAGCGTGTTCGTAAGAATAATCGGGCTCCTCGTAAGAACTTAAAGGAAAAGATAAAGAAGTTTGCTCCTAAGAAGCCAGTCAAGAAGTCTTCAAAGCCGCTGGTTAAGAAGAAGAAGGTTGTCGAAGAAGAAGAGGAGGAAGAAGACGAGGTCTTGACAAAGTCTGAAGAGGAAGATGAAGATGAAGATGAAGATATGGATGAGGAGGATGAAGAGGAAGAGGATGAAGAGGAGGAAGATGAGGACGATCACAAGCACGCCAAGGCTACAATTGACTGGCTTGTTCTTGGTGAAGAGTCCGATGATCCTAATGAGCCCAAGAAGTACAAGATGAAGAAGGAGTCACCCGAAGTCCGTCGTTTCGTAGAAATTCTCCAGAAGCAGAATGAGGGTGAAGAGGAACACATTGATAACGACATCACCTACTTCAAGACTCTTACACCCGAAAAGAAGGCGGCTCTGCTAGTAAAGATGGAGAACCGCCTAGTAAAGGTCGAGCAGGCTGTTCCCCTAAAGTTTCAGATTCTAGAAAAGGCCACAACTCCCGAAATCCAAGGAGCAGCTATGTCTAAGTACCAGGCTATGACCAACATTGACCCTTCTTCCACTGAGTATTATAAGTGCAATCACTGGATAAATGGATTTATTCGCCTACCTCTTGGCATCTACAAGAATCTACCTGTTAGCGTGGACGATGGCCCCGAGAAGTGTTCTCAGTTTGTTGCCTCCGTACAGAAGTGTATGAATGACGCGATTTACGGACAGGATGAGGCTAAGCTCCAGATTCTTCAGTTTATCTCCGGCTGGATCGCAAATCCTAAGTCTGCTGGAAATGTGCTGAGTATCCATGGCCCCGCAGGTATTGGTAAGACCACTTTGGTAAAGGAGGGTATTGCGAAGGCTCTTGGTCGCCCTTTCTATTTTATTACGCTGGGTGGAGCAACAGATGCTTCCTTCTTGGATGGTCATTCTTACACTTATGAGGGATCCACATGGGGTCGTATTGCGGAGGTTCTCCATCAGAGCCAGTGTATGAATCCGGTTATCTACTTTGATGAGTTGGACAAGGTGTCAGAGACGCCCAAGGGTGAAGAAATCATCAATCTACTCATTCACTTGACGGATGGAGCACAGAATGACCATTTCCAAGATAAGTACTTTACTGGCATTGATCTTGATTTGTCACGCTGTCTCTTTATCTTTAGCCATAATGACGATGGTAAGGTAAATCCTATTCTTAAGAACCGCATGTACAATATCCGGGTCAATGGATTCAATCTCAAGGAGAAGACTGTGATTGCGGAGCAGTATTTGCTTCCCACAGCACTCAAGGAACTCAATCTGTTTGAGAAGGTATCACTTCCCACCGAAGTTATCAAGTATATCATTGAGTCTTACACGAATGGTGAACCCGGTGTTCGTGAAATGAAGCGGGCTGTACAGACAATTGTTAGCAAGATTAATCTTCTCCGCTTCTACAATGATGACAAGGCTGTTCCTTTCGCCATCAAGAACTTCAAGTTGCCGTTCACAATCACGAAGGATCACATTGATATCTTCCTCAAGAGGAAGCCGGAACTTGATCCTAGTATTTCCCACCTTTACGCGTAAATTATAAATTAAAATTCATAAAACTGTATCAAGAGATATCATCTCCTATTATAGTTTTTACTTCTGCTTTCGGGTCTGCTTTCTCGTTTGCTTTCGCTTCTGCTGGAAACCATATTTCATGTTATTCAGATTTCTAGCATATTGATCAATATGATTTTGAATATCAAGAACATATCCCAAATTAAAGTCATCCGTGTACGAAGTATTTCCATTCGTGAACTTGATAATACGTTCGCAATCCTCATCTACGGCCCTCTTAACCTTCTCCCATTGTGCAGCTACATTTTTAGGCTGGCCTGTAAGATTCAGATTCCGAAACGCCTTTTCCTTGCGGCGACAAAACAATCCTGCCTTACCCCTAGCAACAGGATTCTTGATTGTCTTATATTTGCCTGTATTAGTATTCTTAAGATTATAGAGTTCCATCCTATTTTATGCGGGAAATTAAACTGGCATCGTACCCACCATCATATCATCCGCAGAAGTTGATTCCTCCGTAAACCAGGACTTCATTGACTTCATACTATCAGTCACTGAATTTACGAGACCAGCAACTTCGGGTTCCTTCTCCTTCGTAACTTCTGAAACAGAATCCATTGCTCCTAGCAGACCTTGGAGATCAGACGACCATGCGTCAAAGCCACCCATAAACGCAAGGATTGCTGTGAAGATAGTTCCGACTGCGAATGTAATTCCACCCTCGGCAGGTGAAGGCAGATCGTTAAACTTATAACTCTTGTACCCAGCACCTACAATTAAAACAAGGATACCGCCTGTAACCGCAAGAAACGCCTGTAATTTCCAATCCATCATTAATGATTTACCTTTTTTTTCTGGCTGGTTTTACCCGCACATAAGGAAATCCGGCTATTCAAGGGTCTCAAAATCATCAACTGTGGAAGATCCGGGGTTATCCAAATCCTCTGCATCATCCTCAATGCCTCCGACTTCTTGGCCAATGTTAAGAATCTCATTATCATCCTCAGGTTCAGACGGTATTCTATCAAGAGGATTTTCTATTGATCGCATTTCACCTACACTGGGCTTTCTTTCATCAAAAACTGAGACCATTTCTGAAAACTGTACAGCAGGTTCAGTGTCAATCCTAATATTCTGGGGTTGAACAGGATCTTTAGTTACTTCATTAACTTCCTTTAACGTTATAGGAATATTCTTAACGTCAGAGGTTTCTGTAATTACAAGAGCTGGTTTTGCTGGAGGTTCATCAACCTTGACAGGCTCCTCCTTTACAGTCTCAACCACAGAAGGGAGAGGAAGAGGAAGAGGAAGAGGAACAGGAGAAGATGGAGGAGCAGGAGGCCTAGGCTCTTTAGCCGTCTCAACCGGAGGTGAAGGCGGTGCCTCTTCAGGAGTCTCATCATCCGAACCCGGCTCAGAAATGTATTCCTGTAAGATTTTCTTAATAGGAAGCATATCACGCACAGCAGCATAGATTGCCTCCTCAATGATAGCCTCTGCCTGTAGTAAATTCTTCTGGCGATCAATAGCCGGTAATTCCTCTTGGAACAAAAACGGTGCCTTCCAGAAAGACTTAGCCGTCTCCGTAAATACACGATGTAGGAAATGATCCAACTTAGGGACAGTGATTGTCAACTTCTTATTCTTCTTATTAACCCGTACAGAGGCCATAACCTTCGTATGGGCAATAAAAAGAGCAGTCATCAACTCTTCAAGATAGTCACAGCGACTAGCATCTATAAGTCTGGTCGTCTGCTCCGCAACTACATCTTGGTTCCACTTCGGAATTTCCGCAATTTTCCGCTGAAAACGAGAAAGAATTGACTGCTGGGATTCCTGCCAGAGTTCAGAACGAATACGCCGAAAAAAATCTAGAAGAGGCATGGTTAACTTATTAGACATCTGCTTTTGGTATTCAACACGAGCCTCCGAATATGTTGCTGATTCCATTATTTATTCCCCTTTTTCTTTTATGCCTTTGTTTCCGCAGATAAACCATCCAGTGCCATAAGAATTGTTTGGGACCGTGTATGAACACCTCCAGGTGTCTCCATGATTCGCCGCCATAGTTCTATTAGATTCTCCGGCAGGATAGTCAATAAACCAATTCGTGGGTCGTAACCATTTTGATTCAGTTGAATTTCCCATTCCACAATTTCTCGGAGGGATTTTCCCTTAAGAGGCGGCGGCGACAAACAAAGTTGTGACAGGGAAAAACCAGAAGTAAAGCCAAAGGCTTGAAAAAGAGCCCATCGCAGATTACCATTTGCTAGACTAGCAATAGTTTGTGCTGTGGCTAAAGGAAGAGATGGAATTCTACGTTTTAACTCATACTCAATTTCAAGACTTTGAAGCGGTGATAGTTGAACAATCTGGCAACGACTACTAATCGGGTCAGTGATTGCTGTAGCATCACGCACCTCAAAGATACAAAAGATACTAGCAGAATAAACTTCCAACATTCTACGCAGAAAAGCCTGTGCATCATCGGATAATACCTCCGCATGCTCAAACAATATATAGCGAATCACCTTGTTAGAAGAACCCGAAGAAAGCCGGATAAAATGCTTTATACTATCACGCTGTTCCCTCAAACCAGCATCCGCATAACAATTAATTACTAGAAGTTGTTCACGAGGAGCCACTAGTTTCCAGAATGTGGATTTACCGATTCCAACAGGTCCCATCCACAAAACATGGGTAGGCTTCTGCTCGGAAACTATTTTTGCCCATTTTTCCAAAGTGCTTCCATTTCCCACCAGGTCTTTGTAAGACCGCGGTGCGTGTGGATCTAACGCCAATGTATTCATTCTATCAGGGTAAAGGCGTGATGGATTTAAATCATTAGTGTTTGCGGGTAAAACGCTTTCTGTTCTTCTGTTGCTTGCGTGTTCTTCCGCCAGCCGCAACAGCTGGGGAAACCTTTGCGGCAGCCCTTGCCTTCTGAAACGCATTCAAAGCAGCCATTTCAGCAACATGAGCCGCATTTCTAGCCGCAACGGCCGCCTTTCTCTCAGGAGTATTGCCTTGAGGAATTTTTTGTACCGCATTAGCAGCTTCCTTTTTAGCCTTCAAAGCCGCATTAAGAGTTGCTCTGGTTGTTGCTACGTTATTGCTCATTTTATTTATAAAACATATTTTTATTAACGACCAGCAGCCCGCTCCGCCAGATTAATAACATAGGGATTATCATTAAGAGACTTTACAGAAGCAGCATTGAAACGGTCGCTAGACACATCTATACGAAGAGGGGCACGGTACTTTACCTGTCCAATAACTTCTGTGCCGGAAGCTGGACCATTCACACGGTAAATAGGCGGCTGTCTGTCATTGATATAATCGGAGTCTAACTTACGCATAGAGATATTCATCTGGTCCTCACCGCTGAAAATGGGGAGATTACCGTTACCGCTGATAGGCTGGCGTCCCTTGGCTACTGTCTCCATCTGTGAATAGTGACGCATGTTATATTCAGCAGCATTAACACGAGGACGCTGGCCCTCCGTCGTCGCAGCCGAGCCTGTATATTCAGAGTTTGCAGAGATATTAGCCTTCTGCGTGAATCTCATGCCGTCGGGCATTTGGAGCTGGGGCTTATTAGGCACACCCTGTAGGCTAACGTTAAGGGCCTTATCCGGCTCCGATAGAGTATTTCTGCCAGTTACCTTGGCAATATCATCCGGGTCATATACGATTAACTTAGTGGGGCCGTCGGCGGGGGCCGCAATGCCCAGCCAGTCATTATCAACGGTGGTTTCCTTGATTGTTGTACGAGCAATATCATTCGGGTCATATACAGTCATCGCTCCGGGTATACCAGCACCAGTGGCTGAGAAGTTACCAGCAGCACGAGGATTTCCAAGCATTTCCTCGTTACGGGTTGGTTTGGCCGCATCCTGGTAGCGTACAGTGGTTTCACGAGCATCAGGCTTAACGTTGAGGCCGTGGACCTTTTCACCTGTGAAGTAACGCTCATTGGGCCGGATATCAATAGCAGACTTGCCATAGTCATTCTCGGCTGACTCAACGCTGCCGAAATAATTGGTAGCATCTGCGTTACGCCAACCGAATTCGCCGTGCTGGCTGACAAGAGGGGCCTTGAATGAAGGAATCTGGTACTCCTTCTTGAAATCTGTGGATGCGGCTGTACCAAAGTGCTCCTGCGTTGTCTCAGGACGGGCCTGGTGCTTGAGTACTTCAACTGAACGCATACGTTCACGTTTATCCGTACCACCATTCGCAAAATTACGTTCACCCTTCGCATTAATATAATATGTATCAGGGTGATACTTGCGAACTTCGCCGGTTTGGCCCCGATTTGTAACAAGGGATTTGGCCGGATTTACAGTACCAGCGTACGTCAACTTGGGATTATTCGCTGTACGAATTTCATCGGTTGACCGCGGCCGAGCATAATCTAAGGATTCAGCCTGCTGGTAACCACCAGACGGCACACTTGTAAATCCTTGTGCTAAGCCCTTTCCAACCCGGATTTGTTCAAAAGGCTTCTCATTTGCTCTGTTTTGCGGCCCTACCATGCGATCCTGCATGAAATCCGTGTGTGACTCAATTCCGTAGGGATTTCCATTCGGCTCACGCTGGAGGTCAAAGAGAGGCCCTTGCTCCTGCTTATTGAACTGTGTAGAAGCAGAACCCGTGTAATTATCTAAGATACTACGATTGCCCGTATCTGTCATATTCTGCTTGACTGAACCCTTGAAGAAAGGAACCATGTTATTGTGTGAAAATTCACCGGCATCCATCTCTACACCAGTCAGAGCAGAGACGACTTTCTGGCCACGGGAGTACACGGGTGTCTCTTCTTCACCATCCATACGCTGGATCACCATCGGCTTGATACTTGTAATTGAATCTTGAGGGGCCGGTGTACCAGACTCGGGAAAAGCAA
>Ga0136641_1000654_pt1 | contig 14743 bp, 16 predicted proteins | sample EliLak1302023Y_FD_115312 | JGI IMG/M metagenome (GOLD analysis project Ga0136641, IMG submission 115312) | Freshwater microbial communities from Elizabeth Lake, Yosemite National Park, California, USA - 13020-23Y | ecosystem: Environmental > Aquatic > Freshwater > Lake ...
ACACCTTGTTCGCTAGAATACAACCGTTCAAGCCACCGCTTGAACTGAATGAATTCCACATCTCTGTCGTTATGAGTAACTCCGAGCCAAACTCTAAAGTGAAAAATATGGCGATGAGGAGTGCCAAGAAACGAAACGTCATAATAATCTCCTGTTGCTAGGTTAGGGTCAGTGGCTGCCGCTGGATAGCAATGAATGCCTTCCTTACGAAATGTGACCCAGATCATTTTGTTAGGGCGGACGTCTTGTCGAATAATCATAGTGTTGTATCTTGTGTGTACTGATCCCAATGAGTATACTTGTCTTTACTCATCAAGCTCTGTAGGTGATGTGTCCACACACCTGGATTTGTAGCACCCCAAGTTCGGTCGTCCAGTTTAAGTGTGGCATTATAGTTGTGTTGATTAATATAAGGTAGCTTGACACTAATCATTGGTACAAATCGGGGATATTCACTATATCCAGATTCAAGTACACCTTCGTTGTGACTGCTATCAAAGTCTAAAGTCACCCAATAATCTTTCTTTAAGCAAGGAATAATAACATCATCCCATGACTTATATTCTTCGTGTGTAATACTTTTAGGATTAAAACTTTGGCTAGTGCCAAAATAGATATGTTTTACTTTGTTATTCTCTGCTTTTGTAAGAATTTCTTCAATAGGTGGTGTACCTACAACAAACAATGTAAACATACCATAACAAATAGTATGCTCAACTTCGTACCCCGTAAAGTACACAACGCCTTGTCGTTGTTCAGTGTTTAGTCCCATTTGATATAACCTCTACTATAACCACTCGGACGATTAACGCCGTCCGCAAACGCTTGCTGCCATTCAGTGTTACGATTGTAACACTTGGTCCAAAAAGAATCAACCTCTAGATAGCCTTTTTCAATAAAGTATTTTGCCATTCTCATGCAATCAATAAATCCCGGAGTTCGAGGACTTGGACGAATTGTGGTAACAGCTTTCCATAATTGAGTTTGTGCTTCTTCTTTATCAACAGCTTTGCCTACTCCGTCAATGATAACCGCATTGTTATTTAGGTTGATATCAATGCCTAATCGAAATTTTCCAGTAAGGTCCACAACAACATCATAGCTTTCAACGGTGCTGGCCCATAGCTTGTCGCCCCACAGTTCTTTGTTGCTTGAACCTATCACATCCACATGGAACACATATCCATTCAGTCGCATGGTATGATAGGCAACCCATGCAAGAAATCCACTACCGATAATAAGCATACGATTGTTTTCGTGTCTGCCTTGACGATCTTGCAAGTATTCTTTAGATTGCTCAATAAGATTGATGCCACAAGCCACTGGTTCTAAGATATATTTTGGATGTGCTTCTGGAACCTGTACATATTCACCCGCCCGCACAGTGTATTGATCAGCATAAGCAGGTTCTCCACGAGTGGCAACATAGTCGCCCACTTTGACATCTACACAATTTGCACCCACTGACATAACTTGCCCAATGCCTTCATGACCCTGCATGTGTAATGGCAATGGCCCAAAGTCGCCCATCATCATGTCAATGTCGCTACGGCACACACCAGTCATTACAGCACGTACATATATGCTTTCTTGACTCCAAGCTGGGATTTCGTACTCTACTTCTTCAAAGTAGCCCTGACCTTCTGTTTGTAAACACTTTACTTTCATAAGTTCTCTATTCGTTCGTGAATCCATGTATCGATATCAAATTGATCAAGCCAAAATTGATAATCGTCCATGTGCTCAACGGCATCTTGAATCATAGATTGGTACGCATCTTCCGGACACCATCCCAGCTCAAACACCTCTACGCTATTATCTTGCATAATAAACTGTATACAACTGTCATCTGTGGTCATGCTACGCCAATCGGCCTGGCATCCCCATTTGCTGCCAAAGTCAATGTGACATTTGTCGTCCACATCGTATGTACCGCTGGGATCGATGACTCCGTACTCGGTACTTTTGATATCTTCTAAAGCCCACATCATTTGTGCGCCCTTGCCGTTGACTGGTTCAGTACGCCATTTGGGATTCAATGCTACATATAAACTCAACAAGTGCGGCATCAAGTCTCTGCTAACTCCGCCAAACGCTAATTTCTTAGTGGTAAACCAACTGCCTGGACTGGGAATACAATTCTTTCTAATCCAACGTATGTTCACAGTCTTTGCGCGACCAGCTAGCTCTTTTAATTCATTGATATTACTACGCCACATGTTGTTTTTAACCATTATGAAACGTGTTTGCGGAAATGTGGTTACTAATTTACACCAAGTAAGACTGGTAGCAACACCTGGTTTTTCAATAAAAACAATTTTACAGTGAGGTGCCACTTTGGCCGCAAGTTCAAAATGTGTAAAATTAGGAGTGCAAATGTGAGCAGTATCAAAAAGTCCATGTACCACCAAGGCCGCATCGACACTTAAGAAGTCTGGCTTTTTACTGCTGTCGTGATCAACTGTGACAACTTTGTGCCCAAGTTTTTCTAGTACAGTCTTATATAACTGTCCAATGCCCATGCCTATGATAAGACTACGCTTGCTCATTTTTCTTTTCCTCGTAGGATTTAAACAAACGGGTTACAGCTTCCATTTGTTCTTGGAATACATCTGGAGCACCATCGGCCGCACGTTTCATATCCCAGTCACTGGGATAATGGCGCAAACAACTTCTTGCTTGATCTTTGATCGCTTTTGGAACCCGAGGAGTAGTCAAGATCTGTAATAAAAATCTTTGAGTCTGTACTACTGCTCGATATCTTTCATCAGGTAATGTCATGTACACTAGCCTCTAATGCATCTAGTTTATTAACCGACTCTTCATCAAAGTCGGGCTCTTCTTCTGATTGTACACTATCCGCATCTACTTCGTCAAACAAAACGGAGAATTGAGTACTGGCATTAACGGTCTTTTTACCAGTAGCACCGCGGGTTCCGGGAATAGCTTGCCAAAATTTATCAAAACTATCAATAATAGCTATTGCGGTATCGCGATCATCTGTACTAAAGATAGCATCTATCACATCTTTAAAATAAACCCGTTCAAATTTTTCATCTACCAACATAGCCGGACACAATCCAGCATCATATTGGCGATTGGCTTCTTGCACACTGTTTAGATGCAACCAGACATTATGCCCCATCATGATAGCATAGGTAAAACTATCCCATGATGTCTTGCCTACCTTGCCAATTTTATTAACATCGTTTGGCCCGTAGATACAAATGTCTTTGACTTCTACACCATCCATTAGAGGACTTGTGGTAAACGATTTAAAATGCTTGTCTTGTACTACCACATCTTGGAACAAGCGAGTATCAGCACTGTACTTTTTGTTGTCTAGGCTAGGCAACATGCGATACAACCATTTTTGTCTATCTTCAATTTCTGTTTGTACATAAATCTGTCCATTGGCAGTGGCTAGGAACGGACTGGCACAGTCAAAACTGATTGTAAAACTTGGATTATGATATTTACGAACAGCACGTTGAATGTCTGTTAGTAGCAATGCCCATTCCAATTTACTTGTACCCAAAAAGTGCATCCAGTCTTGATGTCCTTCTTCCAGTAATCCGTCAAACTTTAACGCAACAAGCCTGCGTAGAACCAAGTCCACATCACACATGTTCTGTCCACCCATGGCCCAACCATTAAATGGTCGTTCGTATTTTGTTGGGTCGCAAAAGTCTTTCATTTGCTGATACCAATCTTCTGCTTGACCGTGATTTTCGCCTTGCAAAACATTTAAAAACTTGCAAGCACCTGTGCGATGCTTGATCCAATATTCATTGTTGTACTTGGTAGCACTGACTGCTTGTTCGTAACTGCCAATGCCACTGTTCTTAGCACCAACCGGACTGCGACTTACCCATGCTGGAATATCAAGTACCATGCCATAGTCCATTAAAGCGTCCATCCAATCAAGCACTTGACTGCGTTTCTTTTGCGCCGCATCCAACTTGGCCTGATACAGTTTAGCATGATCAATCTTGGTATACTTGGGATTGCCATTCTTGTCTGTCTTGGGATGACCGGTTGGATGCACTTGTGGTACTAGTTCAATGCCTTTGGCAACTGCCTCGGCCATGCGTTGTGCTACTTCAGTACCTGTGGGATCATTCCATTCACCTTCCCATACACCTTTACCAATCTGGAATCCACCTGAATCGCCTAATACCCAGCTAGTTGTACGATCTCTATTACGGAACATATCTTCACTTGGATCGGGTTTGGTCAAATCCAAGTTGGCATGTCCAGCAGAGTATAAGCAATGATCAAAGTAAAATGCCGCATTTGGATTCAAATAATTCATGGCTTCGATACCCATGGGACCAAAGCTGGCAGGAATACGTGCAGGATCTACATAGTTGCTATAACGCTGTTTACCTATATAGGTACTATAAAATCCCGACGTTGCCGGTAGGAAATAGGCATACGGCTGACCCTTGGGATCAAATTGTGCTTTTGTTAAGTTCTTATTCATTATTTTATCAAATGTTGTGCTAACACCATGCAACTAATCCACGCCCATAGTGTATTAAATCCCACTAGCGTAGGTAACAATTTCTTTTCACTTGCCCAAATAAGAGTTATACTTGTGGCTAATGTTAGAAAGTACAACCACCAAATTTGGATACCAAAAATAAGACCAGGAACAATGATGACCGCCTTAGCAAACCAACTTAAAAATTCTACAGTATTATAATTGATCCAGTATTCTTTCTTAAACCACATACCGTAACAGTCTTTAATCTTAGTAAAAGTAATGTGACGGTATACTATAACTATCAATATAAACCATATTAAACTAGCAACAACAATTTGCTCTAAGGTCATGATCATATTATTTGCTCTGGGCTGGCAGAATGTATTCGTACACAGCAAGACCGCTGTCAACGGTGATAGCCAATGCACCAGCATCTGCAATACGAATAGTTTTGTCACCAGCCAAGTTCAAGATACTTTGTACTTGAGCAACTGGCCATGACCAAACTTGTTTCAATTTACCATCGATGCCCGATTGAAATACAAATGAACCTGCGTGTGTGCTGGCATCGCCAAAGCTGAATACCAAACTGCCATTGTCGAGACTCACTTGGAACATTGGTTCTTCGGTATGTGCCGCCGCTTGGAACTTCAATTTTTGTATGCTGGATACAGTTGGTTCGAACTCAATGTCCCACTTGGCACCTTTAAACTTTACTGACTTCAAGCGTTCGTTGATAATTTCACTGTTCATAAAGCGATAGTCGTTTTCAAAATCGCCTGTGTTGTTGGCAAAATGCAAACCTGTCACAACAGTTTCACCATTGCGTTCTTGTTTGACCACATTGATACTTGCACCTTCTTTGTACTCTGGACACTTCAAGTGAATGTCCAACTTGTTCAAGTTAGGCATACCAAATGTGCCTTCCAAGTCATCGACTGGATTGTGTGTTTTGGCATTTAGAATAACACTACGATCTTCAGCCATGCTTTCGATTGCCGTTTCTTTCTCTGTTGACGAGATTTTAATTAGTGGCAAAAAGCCTAGGGTGTGTGTATGTGATACTAAATCTTGTAAAAAGTCTTTCATGTTATGATTCTCCATATGTTATGATTATACTTAGGTTTTTTGACAATGTCAAGGATTTTTCCTTACCTTTTTGTTATACTTTATCGCGGATTCGACCAAAGTATGCGATTGGTTCACTCGATCTGAATAGTGCATGTATGCGCTCATGTCTTTGGGGAAACATGCACCACCAAATCCACGACTGCCATCTGGGCCCGGCACCATTGTGTGGCTCTTGCCCATTCTATCATCGTGTGTCAACACTTGGCGCACTAGATCAAAATCGGCACCATTTTGTTGGCACACATCGTACAACTGATTAAAAAATGCAACCTTCACACCTAAAAAACAATTGGTAGCATATTTGATCATGCTGGCTTCTACGATACTGGTATTGAATACAATACGACAGTTGGGCAATGCGTCTTGGAACATGGTCTGCCAAATGCCTTCGGGGTCATCGCCGCCGATGACCATATACTTTTGCTCGATGAAATCTCGGTTAGCTGTGGCCGCACGTAAAAATTCTGGACTATAACAAATGCTGTGTTTGGGATATAGTTTTAGTATTTTTTCTAAATAGTCCGGCGGCACAGTTGATTTGATCAATACTGGTACATGCAATGGTGTGTCATCGAGCACACTGACAATTTGACTGATGTCGCAATCACCCAACTGATCACTTGGAGTTCCTACACACACAATTACACCTTCCGCATAGGGAAAGTCTTTGATGCGCTGTTCTACAAATTTAGGGTCAACCACATAAACCACGTTTTGGCCTTCTATGGCATGGGCCACTGCCTTGCCCACAAACCCATATCCTGCAATTATTATATTCATATTAGAACTCAAATAAACTGTTAAATGTATTCTTTTCTTCGGTACTGGCCACATCCCATTTCAGTACACCGATCAAATTGTCCAACTTCTTGTCAATGATGGTAGCTTCCATTTCTGCATGATCAAACGGTAGATCTTTGAACCATTGTGGCAATCGCAATTCGTCTACTGGATATGCAACACTGGTAAAACCCAGTGGATTTTGTTTTAGTTTACAAACAATGACCTTGGCACCGTCTGTGATGTTCATTGAATACTTGTCATTGAACATGCGCTTGAGTGTGTTCCAGTTGATACTGGCACGTACATGACCTGGCATATTGGCCTTACCAGCCTTGGCTTCTTTAGATTGATAGTCTGTAATGTTGTTGGCACGTTTTGGACTGCCTTTCTCCCACCCTGGACGACCTTTGAATCTGGTACGGAACTCACTGATATGATCCAGCACTTGTTGTTCGGGCTGTCCCATCAACACCATTTCAAGTACGTCACTCAAAAAGTTTTGAATAAATTCTGGAGTATCACTGCGTTTGAGATCCAACCCCATGGCCTTGATCTTGCCAGCTTTTCCGTCCACATCTGCACGTTTGCCTTCTTTGTCGTAGTACAACACAGCGTAACGTTTTTTGGTAATGAACAAGCTCTTTGAGCCAACAATTTCACGCCCAGCTTTGATAACTTCACCACGGCTCTTTGGACAATGGAAGTAGTCCAACATAAACTGCGGAAATGTGGTATTGACTTCATCTGCAATTTGATCGTACAGTTGTACCACACTTTCTTTGGTCCAAGGAATAAGTCCTCGGTCGATGTCTTTTTGCAGTGTCTTGTATGCACTAAAATAACAACTATCGGTATCTCCGTAAATAACAGCCTTGCCTATGTGGTCATATTCGCCGGTAATGACTTCATTTACTTTACCGGCCATGTGTTTTGCGATCTGGCGACCAACCAGAGTTGTTGATTGTCCGATTCGTTTGTCGAAAAATCTGCAACCGCTGTTAAGAATAGCACCATACAAACTGTTAAGGTTAATTTTCTTAACCAGCTGTCGTTTGTCCCAGTATTCTTCTTCAACTTTGTTTCCAGCTTTAATGGCATCTTTTAGCTTCGCCTGCATTTCTTTACGTTCAGCATACCACCGTTTTAACAGTCCCGGAATGATACCTTCTTTCTCATAGGTAAAGATAGTGCCATTACTGGATAGCATCCAAGGCTGATTGCTTTCGTAAATTAATCTATACACTTCTGCCGCACTTAGTACATCAACATCGCCGTTTTCCCAGTCGATCGTGATGTCTGTGCCAATCTCTTGTGCCATTACACTTTCATATTCGTCTGCACCAAACTTACCTTCCCATGCGGCTGCAAATGATTTGCCTTTGGCCATTTGTGCTTCGATAAATTCTTCTGTCTTTGTTTGACGTAGCTGACCGATAATAGTTTCTGGCCCCATGTTGAGCGCACGAATGGCACTTGGATATAGACTGTTAATGTCTAAACTACCGACCCAGTCTTGAATACCTTCTTTAGGATGCGCAACATACGCACCTGCGGCCGCTGTGTTGTCATCTCTGTCGTCTTTCTTAACACGGTTGGGTACTTGAAATCCTCTGCGATGACTTTCGTTAATAATAGCTTGTTCTGTAACAGCTACCGCACCCATGGTAGTTTGTAGCAACACAGTGTTTTCATGTGCCAGTGTATTGGCTAGATCCATGAACTTTAATTTCTTGTCTAGTTTTTCAAGAAGCATACAGTCGTTGATGTTGTATTCAACAAATGTTCTAAAATCATTGTTATACAACTGATCCAATGTGCCTTCGTACTGTGTTTTACGTTCACCCAGTTCATATTCTGCAATGGCATCCAAGCGATAGGTATGACGTTCTTCATAGGTATACTTGCGGTACAGTTCAAGATAGTCCAGGTGTACACGACCAATATAGTCGTATGTTGTGCTCAGCCTCCCAAACTTTTCGTATTCACGCTTCTTGGGTTTCTGGTCAAACAAACAAAAACGGCGGGTATCTTCTTTGCTCAAGGCTTTGATAACACGATTGGTTGTGTAAGGAATATCAAAGCCTTCACTGTTCCATCCACTGATAACATCCACATCCTTGATCAGATCTAAGAACATGTCCAACAAGTCAGCTTCATTGTCAAACAAATATGTGTTGGGAAAGTCTTTGACCATTTCCTTGGCGTCTTCCATTTTAAGACCTTTAGGAGGAATGGCCATACATACCATGGTCTCTAACCATTGCAAGTAAACAGCAATAGCAGTAATGGGCATGAACGCATCGTCTGGACTTGCATAGCCACGTTCTGGATCAAAGTCTACCTCAATGTCAAAAAATGCCACATTGAGCTTGGGTGGATCTTGATTTAGGTAATGTTCGCTTAAGGTCACAAAGATTGGATTGATATCCGACTCAAATACTTCCTTGCCACTGTTAATGGCTTGTTCTTTGCGTAGTTCCTTTGTGTTCTTACAGACAATACGTGTTAACGCATCGCCGTAAATTGATTGAAATTTGCCGCGCGGGTCTTTGACGTAAAACGTGTGTTTGACAGGTATGTCACGAAACTCACGTTCACCTTTCTTGTTGCGTTCAACCACTTTAATGATGTCATTCTCGCGGTCAAACCATGCATCTACATAGCTCATACTTACTCTCCATTGAGACTTAAGGCTCTCAAATACCTTCATGCGGTTTATTGGCCCGCCGGCCTTTCTATATACTACTTATTAGATACGCTTAGTGATATCTAAAATAGCTTCAATCTCTTCCCAATCTTCGTTATGACTAGACCAGTTGCCTTTGTGTGCAATTTTAATGGCCTTGTTAATAACTGAAGGTTTGATTTGTAATTCTTCTGCCACTGCCTTGACTGTTTCTTTCAAGCCTTCTGTCAAATCTTCAACTTCACGAAGCACTGTGGAGCCTTCGCTAATCAATCTTTCTAGTTTTGCCTTTTCTTCTGCGCCGTATGAACGTCCTGACATTGATATCTCCTAGTAATACTCTATTATATATTACTTGTTATTGTATGTCAAGGTTTTTTTTGAATATTAGGAGATGATAGAGTTTGTTTTAACCACTCTTCATCGTCTTTTGCACCGGTAGCTGTGCGATATGTGTCTATGCCAAAATTAATACCCATGGTAGCTAGGGTTTGTATCAAGGCTTGCTTGCCAATAGTACCCCATTGCGAAATATTCAATCGGGCAATTGCCGAAGAATCCATCTTGGCAATACGTTTGATACCAACTATAAAATCTTTTATGTTTGGCAACAGTCCTTTGACAGTTAATATCTTGAATATTTTATTGATTAGTTCTGCACGTTGAGCCACTTTGGCCGCAATGGATGTGCCTGCTATGCCGAGACTGACTCCGCCTGTTGGTACCATACCACCTATACCGGCAGCAATATCCACAGCCAAGAATCCCATGTCTAGATACAAGTCACTGTAACTGTATATATCAGCGGAAATACCGGGTATAACTGGATCAGTAGTCTTGGGCCATGTAAAGTCTTCATTCAACGAAGTTGCGAATTCACGATACCTCATTTAGAATCCTTTCTTTACAACTGAGCATTTGGGAACAGTTTTGCCATCCTTGGTTTGTACACCAGTTTGAGTCTGCCCTGTGCGACATGTGCTAGTTTTTGCTTTTGGTTTAATGGCTTTTGGAGTGGCTGGTTTGATAGTGGAAGTAACTGCTTCGCCGATATGCTTGTCTATACCACGACTGGCGACGCCGCCTTTGCGGCGCTTTTCAGCCAGTTGTTCAATGCCATGACGAATCTGTTCAAGATTTTGTTCCAAACCCATGAACATTCCGCCTTTGTGCAGTTGTGTGATACGTTCCCACGCTAGTAAATCATCACTTTCTGCCAGTTGGGCTAGCTCTTTCAACTGAGCACGAGCCGACATAATACGGCCTTTCAATGTCATTGCATTGGCTTTTTGGTGACTGTGTATGGTTGGATTGTTTGGCTCGCTGGGATCCATTGCTATAGGAGCTTCGTTGGCCATAATACCAGGACCGCCGGGCCCTGGTTTAAATCCTAAACTATGGTTGCCAGGCATCTCATTTTCTTTTACACTTTCTTTAGGCACACAGTTGGGAACCATTTTGCGTCCCTTCTTTTTTGTACCCACTTGCTTGTAATCTTTCCAGCAGGCTTCGTCTAAACTTTCTTTCATCAGGACACGTTCAGCAATAACTGCCGCATACTGATTGATCAGTTGACGTTTTTGTGTATATTCTTCTGCGGCAGCTTCGTTGACTTCTGTTTCTACTTTGTGAAAATATTTGCCAAATGTGCTTGTACGTCCCACAGTTCGTGCGGGTGTGTCAGATGGTTGCTGATAGTGTTGCATGGCCATTTGTACTGGCAAACTAACTTTGTGTGGATTAGCACCTTCATTCAAGATACCGACATCATTTTTCCTAACAATGGATAGAAATTTATCTAAACTATTTTCCTGTACCTTGAACGGTGTAGCAACTGGATTTGCATCTGTGGGATCAGCAATGAAATCACCCACTGCTTCGGTTTGATTCAAATCAGCTTCTTTGACCACACGAAGAAACTTGGCCATGTTATCAACGCCTGCCACAGGCTTTGAGGCAACGCCATCCATTGCCTGTAGTATACGCTTCATGTCCATGGGGTATTATCCCAATAGACGCTTTGTCAATGCACGGATTTGATCAACTTCGCGGTTCTCGACCAATGCTGGTTGCTCAGTACGATTTAAACGACCTGTCAGTTCGCGTAAACGATCCATATCTGTAGACTCGGAAATTGATTTGCCGGGTTTTACTGGAACTGATTTGCCGTCCACCGTCATTTTAGTATCACCGTGTTCACGGGCTTTTTCCAAAGCGCCGCTAAATGCATTACCTTCGTCAGCCATCTTTTCTTTCTTTTTCTTTTCAGCTATGTATGCAGTAGTTTCTTTGATGTTCTTCCACATAGCGGCAGCGGCAATCTTCTCACCTTTCTCACCGCCACCGGCTTTCTTAGCTAGCTTGTCAAAACCTTTGCCTGGTTTGCCAATGTCTTTACCTGCCTTGGCATCTTTAACAACTGCACTCTTCTTAGCTTTACTCAAACCTGCACTTGGCTTTGCGCCCTCGGGCAAATTAGGTTGTGGATGTTTGCCATGTGCGTCTTTGATACTGCCTTTAAGGCTTGTGATATGATCTCTGCTGGGCAAGCCTTTACGCTTGCCGTGTGTATTGAGAGAGCCAGTGCCATAACGTCCGTAACCTTTACGTAGTGGATCATTATGGTCATATTCACCGCCACCCTTTAGATTCTTAGCGCCCGGATAATCATCTGGTTTTGGATTGTAATAATCGTCATCGCTTTGGTAATAATCATCTTCGTCGCGTGGTTCTTGAGTATACAATTTGTCTTTGTGTTTCGGATCGCGCCACTTGGCGCTTTCATCATATTTGTTGTACTTGGCCTTAACAGGTTCTAAACTTTTGCCTTCACGACCAGCTTTGGCCAACGCCTTCATACCGTCCTTGCCGTATTTTTCATTACCTTTAGCGGCACGGCTCATGGTGCGATCACTCTCCATTACGGAACAACCACACTTGCTTTCATACATGCCACACTCGTTGCATTTCTTTTCTTTCTTGCAAACACATGGATCTTTCTTGCACACTGAGCAAGTGCCTTCTTTTAATTTACCCGCCTTCTTAGCGGCACGGATTTTACTGCCCAAATACTCATCTTTGCCTGATTCGATCTTGCCGTCTTGGTCATAATCCTTGTCAGCTTTTTTAGCTTCGTCCATTTTGTCACGGTTGTCAAACTTTTCGCTATCTTTCATTCCCCATGTCTTAGCACTCTTAGGACTTTGCTTTAATGCAGGAGCACGATCTTTCTTTTCAGCGGCCGATTGAGCCTTGGCGTGAGTCTTAGTACCTTTGCCTGACTTTTGTTCAGCTTCACCATCATCATGATAGCTGGTATTTTTATGAGTAACACCAGTTGAAGTTTTAGTTAACTCACCAGTGCGTGTTTTCTTGGTATCGCCAATTTTTGATTTTTCGTCAAAACTTTCTTTAGTCGGAGTATATGAGCCTTTAACTTCGCCAGTACTAAAATTTGTACTGCCGCCCGGATACTCTGCTGTCAACTCATCTAATTCTTCGTCATCTGGAATACCGTTATGATTGGCATCCATGCGCTTGTGAGCGGCTTTAGTAGCCTTGACCAAACGATTGTATTTGTCAACTTTGTTTCTAACTTCTTCAGGAATCTTTTTCTCTACATGTCCAGCACCGCCGCAATGACCACAAACGTCAACCATGCTTTCGTCCAGCTTGTCGTCTTTCTTCATTTTGTCAGCTTGCGCCTTTTTGATTTCTTTCATCTTCATTTTGGCCTCCGTTAAGCGAGCGGTTAGCACTTGCTTTTGTCCTTCGCTCAATGTATCGCTGTTATCCAAGTGATGAGCATATTCTGTAAACTTCATTTCATATGCCAAGTAGTGATACACACTGGCAATGTAATCAGCGGCTTTGGTAATTTTGGCCTGAACCCATGCTTCCAGCTGATCTTCGTCTTGCAACTGTTGATACAATTTGTGTGAATAATTGGCCAATTTGAACAAATCAGCCTTGGCCATGGCACCTTCGCGGTCGCCTCCGGCATCGTGTCCACCTGGCATATTCATCTCTGGATCGTTATCTGCTGATGAGTCCGATTGTGGTATTGTGTTATCTAATCCTGGCATGGGTATACTCCGTTATCTTTATGTATTTATCTTTTGATGCTTCCACCGGTTAGTAAGTTTATATTCATGTCCACAGCGTTTTTAGCTGTACCGTCCTTGTTTTTAGGCTGTTTTACTGGCTTATTCTTGTAAACTGCACCAACTCCCACATTGGCAGCACTGGTAGCACCTGCCGTGGCTGTTTCTTTCAAACGCTTGCCGTCTTTGTCGTATTTGCCCGATGCTTTTTTTGCAATGGCAATGGCTGCTTGTCGGGCGCCTTCCTCTACACCTTCTGCTGCCTTATGCACAGTTGCGCCTTTGATCTTTTTGGCCACATTGCTGGCATGGCTGTGTGATCCAAACGATTTCCATTTGCGTCCGTTGATATGCACATCGTGTGGAACATCCACTTGCTGATTATGCTGGCGATAGTTGCTGGGCCCGCCATCTCCTATTCTGTCATGATACTTGCTGTATACTGGTTCACCTTCATCGTGCCCTGGCGCAAGACTGTAGCCAGCGTCATCGTAGCCGTGTCTACCTTCTAATAATTCTTTAATTTTCATTGTTAGTTCCTCTCCATCCTTGTCCAACAGCTTTCTCTCCGTTCATGAACTTGGGTAAACTAAACCAAAGTTTGAACCATTCTGGAGTTCCGGGCTGGATATTTTGTTCACGCTGTATGCGTCCCAGTTCACTGCCAGTCACGCTGATGTTGCTGCCTTGCTGTGCTCGGTATTCGTGCAGTCTTGCTTCGCCGCCCAGTCCGCCCATGCCTGACAATATCTTTAGTTCTTGTATGGGGTCATTTGGCGCAAGATAGCAGTCATCTGGGCTATCCTGATTTAGATCTGCTGCCGTGATTCTGTATTGTCTCATTTTAAACTGGATCTCAACATCCAACTGTGTTTCTTGTGCTGATCCTGCCGATCTGCTAAAAAGTTACTTAGTCCGTGATCACCGGCAGCTTCAGCCATGTCAAATGTGATACGGAATATATTGGCCATACGCTCGCTATCAGCTAATAATTCACTTAGCATGCCGTGGGCATCTGGTACAGCGTTCTCATCTTCCACTTTGGTCAACATGTTGAATTTGCTGTAGCTAGCCGGAGCATAAACTTGTAATGCTCGTAGGTGTTCGGCAAACGGATCAATTGCGCCATAAACTTCTTTGTATACGGTCTTGAACAGTTTGTGTAGTTGTGTAAACAACGGCCCTTCTACATTCCAATGAAAGTTATGTGCTTTTAAGTAAAAGCTGAACTCGCTGGCAAATGCTGTTTTAAGTGCTAAGTGATATTTCTCGTCCATGTTAAATTCCGTATTTGTTTGGCTTGGGTTTGTTTACAGGGCTAACTTGATTTACAGTTGATAATTCTAAACTATCATGACTGGTTTTTAATTTAGTCTTATGTCCTTGACGTTTGATTTCTTTGGTAAACCTAATGTGTTCTTCTGGGCTGAATGGCATGAAAAATGGGTGCTTGCCAATATTATCGACAGCGGCAATGTTACGATCGCCAGCAGCCAAGCCCATGCCTAATCTGTACACACCATAGAAGTCACTTGGTAATGTTTCTACACT
>Ga0136641_1000655_pt1 | contig 14739 bp, 14 predicted proteins | sample EliLak1302023Y_FD_115312 | JGI IMG/M metagenome (GOLD analysis project Ga0136641, IMG submission 115312) | Freshwater microbial communities from Elizabeth Lake, Yosemite National Park, California, USA - 13020-23Y | ecosystem: Environmental > Aquatic > Freshwater > Lake ...
GGAGGAAATTCATACCAAACGGGCTAACCTCTTGTTTGAAATCTGGGACAAGGAGCAGCGAAAGATGCGAGTCCGTATCGTAGATGCCATACAAGAAAGAAAGTGGCATCACATTGCTGTAACAACCAAGGACCTATCCTTCAGACCGACTTATGAAGTCTATATCGACGGTCTCAAGGTCTTTACACACGAAGACGGACATTTACCGCAGACAAACTATACAACTAAAAATTATATAGGTCGTTCAAACTGGGAGGAATCCACGGATCAGGGCGCTTACAAAGACGAACGTTTCCGTGGCTCACTCTTCGATTTTCGTATGTATAGAAACCCCCTTTCAGAGACAAAAATTCTAAAATCACTGGCCTGGGGCAAGCCCCAGTTACAGTAGAGTTTCGTTCACATGAAACACCAGAAATTCGTGTGACGTAACATCGGGCCATCGCGAACAAATTGCGTCTAATTCGAAATGAAATTTCGAAATAAGCGTCATCATCAATAAAGGTGGGCCTATCATACAGTTATCAATACCGAATTCAAGTCCATTGTGTCGCAACAAAATACGGCCAGAAGCCAAGCCCGCCGAAATTCGTTTCAGCAAATCTTCAACTAAAAATTTCTCTTCAACACTATCGGATAAAAATCCGATTCGTTTGTACAATTGATATCGTTCAAATTCAAGCAAATCGAAGCGCATAGTAATTACGTAGTCATAACCCATGTCTTGAACGGCATTGATTAGCCGCCATTGTCCATACCAGTAATTTTTCCAGGCCTGCTTAGGTTGCCCTGTTTCGCACACGAATCCGCCCCAAGACCCTACTAATTCAATTAGGTTCATATCTTCTATAATAAACTGCTTCTTACACTCAATATCGCCAAAATAGTTGTGCAAAACTAAATCCGTCACCGGCACTAAATTTTCTCTTATCTCTCTGTGAGTTTTACCAGATGATACCACATTCCAGGTATGGATATACAAGTCTACAGAATACAATTCATACAGTCTTTTTACAAAGTCATGTAAGTCATTTGAAAAGAGGCTATCACGGACGTGGCCGCGCAACAGTAGCGCTATCTTCATTATGCGTCAAAGGAGAAGTCGCTTTAATTAGACAAAATAATCTATTCTAACAATAGATGGCGAATCCAAATTTGGATATCGAATTTAACCGGAGTTCAATTAATAATTATTATAACAATAAAATTCAGGATGAAAAACCTAGACTTCCGACTTCACTATTCGACTCAATAGAGGATCTAGGACAGCACCTTAAAGAAGTGCACAAAATCAGTTTCCCTAAGAACTTTACGTGGGCTGAAGACGCCAACAAACAAAATTGGATTTTTCGCGAGTATGTATTTTGTACCGTCATGCTACAATTACCCCATCTTTTACACAAACAAACAGAGCGCCGTGTACCCGAAGACCTCGACATTAAAGAAAATACTTACACTGTCATCGGTTCACAAATGATATCAAGTGATATCGATGTCACAGTACAAGGTCCACACGCAGTCATCCTAATTGCCGTCGTCGAAGACATGTTTGAATTCCTAGAAAATAAGTACGATATACCCTTTTCAAAGATGGAATTACAGTTTTATGGCGATTTTCGCATCCTATCAAAACTCTATGTCAATGTTGGTAAATTCACGGATGAGCAACACCGCGATATGTTACGATACGCGTATATTAGTTATTTTCGCTCGGTTAAAAAATCTAATCAAGTCAGTCCCTTAGCCCGCCGCTTAGGATTATTATTTCTTAAGAAAATACCTAACAATCAAACGAGTCTAAAACATATCATCGAAGAAGCAACGAACGAATGGACTAGCCAAAGCCACATGAATCGCGAGCAATTTTACTTGGAACAGGAAAAGGCCGAACTAGAGGCATCCCTACTCTATAATAAAAAAGCGAACATAACTTTTTTAGCAAGCGATATCTTTTTCTCCTTAGCCCGTGCCAATATCCATCGTGCCGAAAGTTATGTCTTACCGTCTACGGCCGTTCACGTAGTAGAGATGGAGCAAGTCGGCTTCGATAAATCCGAACCCTGTGCCATCGACAAAAAATGGTTTGCAGACAATGCCTGTATAGGAGTCGATACCTTCGCGTATATGGCATCAGCCATAGAGCAGTGTGGCTATTTAGAACATTATCACCCTGTAAAAACCCAATGTAATAAAAAGGGCGTCAAGTACTTTGGCCGTCTAGTTCGAGGCCTTCTACATGCAAATCTCTTAGATTCTTCCTTTATTCCTATTTACAAGAATCTAAACGAGTTTCGCAAATCAGAAGACACCGTGTGTCCATACAATATTCATTCAATGGTTGAAAAAATACTGAAGAAACTAAGACCAAATAAGACACGCAAACTAAAACGGACTTAGGGCCGACCACACGACACCAGGTGAAGTTACAGGTCTATTATACACACTTGAATCAATAAGAGCGGTAGCATCATTTTGAACCAATAAGAGTAAATAAGTACCGGCTATATTTGGCAAGGGTTCTGTTGGCACCGTAAAATCGGCTGTATAGAGAGCGACGTCTTTTACTATTCTAAAATTGGTAATATAGCCGGTAAAATATAGATTTGTTACAGCACCTATCATAAGACAACTATTATCAGCATTATAATCACTTGAATCTGTTAGCGAACCAATTTGTATTCCGTTTTCAAAGAAGAGCACGGTAGAGCCACTTCTACAGACGGCATAATGCGTCCAAGTACCAGCAATTGTAATTGGACTTACAAACTGACGCGTTCCATTTGACAAGTACTGTAATTCAGTTCCAATTGATACACCGAGTACAGTTTCCATCAATGAACCAATCGCAAAAACAGGAGGATTTGGCTGATTGATGGTCATGTTCTGAAACCATTCAATTGTAAAATCGCCGGTCCGCAACCGAAAAAAGTTTAAATCAAATACGGTACAGTTAGCCGAACCATTAAAATAGAGGCTTCCTGAAGAACCATCGCCAACCTTTGAAGGGAACCAATATTGCTTCGAGAAAATATTCGGGAAGCAATATTTCATATACAGGTTCGGTCTAAAATATTATTTCGTCGCAGCCGAAGAGATTGACCACGTTACTCCATTCTGTAAAACCACCTTATCAAGTCCACTTGAATCTACTACTGCTGTATCATTGGTCTGCGCCAGCAAGAGTAATTTAGTGTTTGGTAGAACAGCCAAAGGTACCGATGGTACGGTAAAACCGCCACTCGTGTAAAGTGCGGTACCCTTAGTCCATCTGAAGTTTGAAATATAGCCATTGAAAGGTGTAACCGCCGCATTCGAGTTTTCATTGCCGATAAAAAGTGAGTTTCCGCGGTCGTTGTAATCAGTTGAGTCGAAAAAGGTAGAACCTAGTTGTGCTCCATTTTCAAAGAAGCGCGTTATATTATCGCTACGTGTAACAGCATAATGGGTCCACCCATCGGCAATTAATGTCGAATTACAATTTCCAACAACATGTTGCACACCGTTATACCAATAGATAAATACATGTACGGTGTCCTCAATAGACACTCCAATAGAAGCATTGGGATACGAACCTATCGAAAATATACGAGGCGTCAAACCTGTGTTTGCAACAGGCATACGCTGAAACCACTCAATCGTAAAGTCGCCGGTGCGCAGTCTTAAATCAACGTCGTTATCAACAATCAAATGTGAAGATGCTGTGCCATTAAAGTACAGACTTCCAGGGCCCGAAAACGGGTTCTCACGGCTGCTTCTAAGACCGCTACCTGAAATATCCATATCGATGCCGTAGGTGCTACTATCAACTGTAGGGTAATGGTAATTCATGTTCAGCAGAGCTGCGGTCTGTACGCCCGTAAGAGCATTAACGTTATTGGTCGCAGTCTGTGTCGCACTAAAAGGAACAGATGTTACATCAAAATTGGGAAACTGGGTATCCGTTCCAGAGTATAGTGCACGGTTGGTAACACGTACATTGCTTAAATAGCCAACGAACGCCGCCGTATCACTACCCGTAGCAGTACGATTTCGCCCTATATGAAGATCGTAGCCTGTAACATTCGGTGGGCTCAATGGGGAGCCTGTTTGTTTAAGTATACCGTCCACGTAGATTAACACTGTAGCAGTATCCCATTGTACAGCAACATGGTGCCAGTTACCGTCATCTAATGACGGATAGTTTGCACTCGTTTGAGTGCCAAAGAAGTACTGTAAGATAACCGTGGTCCCATCTTGTTTTATACCGTTGTATAGTCGTGTGCCCAAAGTTCCCCACGAAACATAACCTCCATTAGGAGAATATGGACTCTTTACAAAGAACTCTGTCGTAAACGCACTGGACCCTTGCGCCAAACTTGTTCTCACCGTAGGATTCGGATCTTGAAGCCAGCCATTTCCGTCAAAGTAAATACTACCCGCACGCACCGGCGACACAATAACAGACGTAGGGCCGCAGAGTCCGCATGAACCAGGGTCTACATCCGTCGTCCCCATCAAAGTACAGACCTCACACAACTGCCGTTTCATGTTCGCTGGTGCCATAAAGGAATCATCCGCAGCGATAGCCAAGCCCTGACGACGCAAGCGCGTAATATCCTCCGTCCGATTGACAGAATCAAATTTAGATACCGTGCCACGACCCGCATAGGCTCCCTTCATTTCCGTGTATTGCCAGGCATCACGAGCCTTCCCGTGACCCAGAACGGCCGGTACCGCAGGCAACACCAAATCGGAATCAAGAGAGCACGCGTCACCAGCGGTCGTCCAGATAGTACGCTTATAGACCTCATGACCAACAGTAACCGCTTTAGAGGCGGCTATAGACAACTTGGCGCCACCATTTGCCTTCAGTTTCCGTATGTACTCGGCATGACTCAAGGGCTCCGAGCGACAGAGCGTCTTCGGTTGATAAAATTCGTTATGTTTCGGGTCCATGTTTACGGGGTCGGGACAGCATTTCGGGTCGTACACAGGAACATAGAGTGAATCTATATAATTAGTTTTACAACAGCCTTTTTTGACAAAAGTTCCCTCGTAAACGGTTGCACCGCTACAATCGGTGCTACAAGGCATTCTACTATAAACCAACTTTATTTCATATACCTTAATAAATGAAGGTAATTTACGGAATTATATTTATCATTTTGCTTCTCACGGGTATATATCTTTATATGTATGCAACCTCTTCACCTTGGAAGATTTCTGCAGAGACGGCCAAGGCGCTTATCAATAAGAAACAGGTTGATGTAGTGTTAGATGTACGTACCGATTTAGAGAGAAATACCCTGGGATTCTATCCTGGCTCTTTACATATTCAGGCAGCCGATTTGGAGACAAAGTTACCGGCTCTTTATCCAAACAAGGACATACGAATTATTGCCTATTGTAATACTGGTCATAGGGCGCGTATGGCTACTGATAAACTTCATGCTCTAGGATACAAAAACGCAGTCTATATTGCTACTACTTACAAGAGCCTGATGTAAACTGGTCCCGGCGCGTGCGTCCACTTTTACAGACTGATTTATTTAGTTATATAAATGAGTTCTTGGTTGCGTGAGATTCCAAGAACACAGAACGGCGTAAAGACACCCCAGGAGATGTCAACCCCTGTAATGGAGGCGGAGGGCGTGTACGAGCGCGCACCGACTTCGCTGGAAGTCAGGCAATTTTCCAACCCAATACGGCAAAGACAGCCTAGAGAGGCCCCAGCCGAGTATGTTGAGCCACCGACACAGCCTCTCGAAGTTAGACAGTTCCCTGCTCCTCCAACCAGAGGGCGCCCAACAGAGAAACAGGCGCCCCCAACAAATTCGATAGAAATCGTGCCTCCCACAAGACGTAGACCCGTCGAGCAGACAAATTCGACTGAAGTTAAGCAATTTCCCACGCCACCCAAGCGCACACAACCTACCACCGTATCTGCAAAAGTCCAGGCACCGCAGCAGCCGGCCCTTCCCCCAATGAAGACGATTGCGCGTCCTTCGAACCCATCTGTGACGGTTCTGATTCCTCTCTATAACGGGTTTGAGTTCCTCGAAGGTTCTCTAGAGTCTGTAAGACGCCAGACGTATAAGAATTGGGCCGGTATCGTGGGCGTAAACGGTCACGGAAAGACGGGTGAACCGGTTGTCTCAAGAGTCAAGGCGCTCTTGGCTCAACTGGGCCTCCAAGAGGCCTTTGAAGTCATCAATTTGCCCGATATCAAGGGAGGCGCCGCAGCGATTACGGAGATGGCGCAGAACCACTCGACAACCACGTACGTAGCCCACCTTGATTGCGATGACATCTGGCTACCCAAGAAGTTAGAAGTACAGATGAAAGAGATGGAAGATGATCCTGAAGTCGGCATCAGCGGTACGATGTGCCGCTACTTCGGCGATAGTTCCGATATCCCTGTTCTGCCCGCTGGTGCTCTCATGAAGAGCGACTTTGTAAAGAAGAATCCGCTCATTCATTCATCAATTGTCATTCGCCGCGAATTGGCAACCTACACCGACGAATTCGTGGCCTATGACTACGAATGCTGGATCCGCCACATCTTGGACGACGTAAAAATCGTCAATATTGATACAATTCTACTGTTTCACCGCATCCACATGAAGTCCTTCTACAACGCGTCAGGAAAGCAGGACCCAGAGGCGGTAAGAGAGAAGTACAAGTTGGCTTAAACCAAAAATAGGATTCTTTAACAATGAGTTCTTGGCGTCAATTTAATACACCTGTCAAGCCAAAGAGACTACCTATACAATATAACGAAGGTACTTTTATTATAAAAGATACCCTTGCTACAGTAGTTTCGGCCTACTACGAATTTCCATCAAAACACGGTCCGGAAAAATACAGAATTTGGGTCCGTCAATTCTTGGAATCACTAAATTCACCTCTAGTCTTCTTCACCGAATCGAGCCTTGTCGATTTTATTACAAATTGTCGTAAGGGAAAAGAAGATAAGACCCACATAATATGTCTTGAGAAGGAGAATTGGGCCGCCTCCACAAAATTCCAGCCAGAATTCTGGCAAAACCAATTAATTCTAGATCCAGAGCGTTCAATTCACTCCGCCGAATTGTATAAAATTTGGTATGAAAAGAAAGAGTTCGTCCTTCGTGCAATTCAGCAAAATCCCTATAAGCATACAGACTTTGTATGGGTCGATGCTGGTTGTGTGCGAACACCAACACCGCTACAAAATTTTCCGATAGCAAGCAAAATTCCGACTGACCGTATGGTCCTCTTAAACGTGGAACCCTTTTTAGAGGAAGATCTAAAAACCGGTTTCGCTAAAAAGAACCGTATCGGCGGTACTATATTAGCGGCTATAGCCCCTGTTTGGCAACTCTGGTCCGAGACATATGACTCTATACTAGAATCCTATGTCAAGGCAAATAAATTCGTGGGTAAGGACCAATCCATTATGGCTAGCCTTGTTTTACAATATCCCTCTAGAGTTTCGTTAGTCAAACCACCTCAAAACTCAACAACAAAATGGTTCTTCCTTTTACAGCATTTTTCAGTAGGCCTCCCCACGCCGAATCGCATAGATAGCACCATATAAGGGACTATCGTATCTGTCCTCTCTGTCTATTGTCATAATTGTAGCATAACACATATTTCCTATATATATGTCTTTATTCGACCCTAAGGAGGCACCCTTTTTCTTAAGTTGAGCCAATTTTGTTCCCTGAGGATATGCCTCTTCTAATTCTTCTAAATTCATACCCTCTAAGTCGGCAAAATCATCACCCCATGTATATGTCGCATTTAGGATAGACGTCGCAATTTTAAATAGTGCAGTATCTTCCACCTCATCAAGCGGACAGTGCTCCAAGATTTGAAAGATAGAAAAGGCTAGAGCCTGCGCCTTATCATAGTCATCTTCCCACGCTCTTTCCTGGGTAAAGCCAAAATCAAACAGAATGGGCTCCTTACCTGTAAAACCGATGTTTCCAATATGATTGTCCATGTGAATAAAACCTGCTTCAATCATATCATACAGTTTTTGAACAAACCCAATTTGCATTTTAACAGGCATTAGACTGATATGGTCTTCGCCTTCATCGCGAATAGTAACAAGTGTAGGACCACCTTTCTTATTTATATAAAACTTTGTTGCATCTGTAAGCCGCGCCATAAGTATGAAGCCAGTCCCGTTACAAACAAAAAAATTATATACGATAGGTCCAATACCCAGTGAGCCCAGATGGCTTCCTAGGCAGGCCTCTTCATACCATTTATCTTCAGTTACACCGCCGCCCAATGTGGTAATTTTAACAACCTGGTCACCACGTTCCATCACAGCATATGCGCAGCCGTATTCTCCGCAACCAAGTTCCTGACCGTAGTGAATTTTTTCGGCTTTCATAAGACATTCTTGTTTGATATCTGCTGTTACACCAGAGCGAGTTCCGATACGTATAGATTTCTTTACGCAAGGTACGGCCCCACCCTTCTTCCGTAGAATCCGTCTAGTTCTACGCACCATCTTATTTACAGTCGCTTTTTAAATTGGTCGGCGGTCATAACGGGCACGCCTGCCGCCAAAGCCTTCTTCGTCTTTTCATTCGAGACATCAGCATCCTTGACAACGAGAACAGTAACCTTTCCAGACCAGGCGTCAACAAGTTTTCCGCCTTCGCGTAAAACCGCCTCTTCGAGATCCTTCGGGTGAAATCCAGTAAAGAGAATAATCTGGTCCTTCATCTTGCCTTCAGCAGCGACAGCCACAGCCTCGGCTGCCTTTGGCTTCGCACCAACCTCATCGAGAAAGGCCTTGAACTTGGGTAGATTCGCAACGAAAGTCTCCGCAGAATCTCTAGACCACAGAGGCAATTCCGCAATCTTATCAACGAGTCCAGCCGAGCCCTTCAGCGTCTTCGGTACAACCGTAAACGCCGCCTCTACACGCTTTGTACCAATAGCGCGACCGAAGATACCAGAGCCCAGAGCCCACTGACTAATCGTGGCCTTCTTGCGAGCAATAGCAATCTGCTCAACGAGTTTCGCAGCCGACGCCTTCTGGAAACCCTCCACGTGGTCCAGCAGATACTTTTCGGTTAGCCCCAGAAGCTCGGGAATTGTATGAATACCGGCCTCAAAGACACGCGTAATCGTGCCTTCACCACAGTTCGCAATTTCAAGTTTCTCGGCAAAGTACAGTAGCACGCGCTTCTTAACATCTTCATTATCGACGATATTATCCAGAACCGCATCGACATGGCTCTCGTTCCAGTGCCACTTACCAGGCGGCATCTGCGGCCCACCAGGAGCGACTGACTTGACTTCGCGAATGTAAGGAATTACATCGCCGGACCGAATGATTTCGATGAAGGCACCAGGACCCAGACCACTCGAGTGAATGTACTGTGCATTGAAGCCGCTGGCATACTGAATCGTGGCACCACCGATGTTGACGGGTTCAAAGTTAACGGTCGGCTTGAGGAAGCCGTCCTTGGAAACCGCCCAGTCAATGGCCAGAACTTCGGTGACCGCCACCTGGTCAGCAAACGACATCTTGAAGGCGAACGCGTGCTCGGGATTGCGGCCCGTAGAGCGCGGATAGACGGCATCGTGAGCGACAATGATACCGTCGATTTCGTACTTTGACGTATCTTTGCGCTTCCCTAGGAGGTCACTCAACTTCTCAATCGTCATGTCCTTATCAGCGGACCAGCGTGATACAGCGAAAGTACTTTTCTTATCCAAAAGCGTAAATTGCTCCGTCGGCTTGAGGGCCTCGGGTACAATGACTTCGTAGGCTACGAACTCAACGAGCGCCATTAGTTTCTTACGCTCTGCCGTAATCGTCTTCTGATTGGCCATGCCAGACACTAGTTGCCGTGCGCCCTTGTGACCCTCCTTGACCTTATCATAGTTAGCCTTGCTCATAATAAGTTCTCCGCGAACAGCATAGGCCGCCAAGCCGGGAAAGTCTCCAATCTGAATGTAAGGGAGCATATGCGTAATATCCTGTCCAATCGTGCCGTCGCCGCGGGTATAGAAGGTCCGCTTACCGTCGGCCTTGACAATGAGACCCGAAATGCCGTCCAACTTGTCACTGATGCAGACCTTGCCCTTGTACTTTGCAGACCATGAAGCAAGATTGTTCTTATCCGGCTTAATCTTGTCCATCGAGCCCAGAAAGTACGGCAACTTAGCCTTCTGCTTCGTCGTGACTTCAGCACCAACTGCAGCGAGCACTTCAGAGTCACCGAACTTGCGCGCCAGTGTATCACGCAGCCGGTCGTAGTTTTCGTCACTAATTAAGGAAAGCCCTTCATTGTAGTATTGCTCTCCAAGGTACTTGAGCACACCTTCAAGTTGTTTCTTGTTTAGACCGTTCACTGTGTTGAAGAAGTCAGTTTGGAGCGCCAAAACAACCTTCTTGATAGCGGCACTCATCTCACTCTATTTTCTTACTTATTTATTTAAGTCCCCGCATTCGTTCAATTTTTAATAAACAAATTCGCGAAAAAATGACACGTAATAACAAGTACATAAGGCAGTAAATGGAACTCATGGAACTACCTTACAACTACGAATATGAAAATCCGGCTTATATTCAAACCTGTTTCATCGTAGTGTATTCAATACTAGCAAGCGCATGTCTTATCAGTGTGTTTTATAAACCTGAAAACGACCTCGAAAAGAGGTTGACAGAGACTTTCGATAATAAGATTACAGAGGCAACCGCGTCTTTCCAAAAAAAGATTTCGGAGTTGGAAGACGCCATTTACGAAGATAACCAGAATGAGACAGTGGCTCGGCTATGGCAAGGGGTAGGTACGATAGGTAACATAGTCCTCTCGATTACGATAAAGCGCGACATTACGGCACCAAAATTTATGAATAATGAATGGTTAAGCAAGGGCGCTCTAACACACTATAGAGATGAGTGTCTACGCATCAACGATACCAACTCTTGGAAAACCTGTATCAATAATACAGACTCTAATTCGTGGAGAACATGTATTAATAACAATTGGGTTTCAAATATTAACGGGCACGGCGCCACGGCAAATAGCATAAAGAAAGAGTATACAATGACCGATTGGGATTCGCATACAACAGTAAGTATCATATTTGATTTTCCCGATGAAAAACCGTCCTTTGAAACACTGACCAGAGATATACGGTCTCGTGTGTCACCGCATGAGTTACCGACTAGTCCCCGCATACCGGACGACATCAAGTGGGGAGCAACCCTCCTTCTGCGTCATTTTGCAAATACACCCGATGCAATTATTTGGCACAGGACGATTGACGAAAATATTGAGCGCCCAGTAGAGGAGGAATGAGCGCCGACGATGATAAGCGAACGCAGTTCACAATGTCGCATCTTGGAATTATTCGCCTCTTCGTTATTTGGGGTATCCTTGAATCCATAGTCTTTATCTTTACTAAAGGCGATCGGTTCAAATCATTAACAGTCTATACGGTCATATTTTTAGTTATTTCAATCATAGCCTATATGAGTCCGACTATAATAGACTTCCTTTAGCGCACTTAGTCGCTATCCGACGGCCGCCGCGCCTTTTTCGTACCACGATTCGGCGGCTCCACGCGAAACGTTATCCTCCCTTCCGCTGGCCGAATAATCTTCAGAGAATTAATTTCAGTTATTTCACCGATATCACTATTATATGTTATCTGTGACTTTGAGTTTAATAGTTTTCGGTCCAGCGCATCAACAAGCGCATTTAAAAGTTCCACGCGTTCAGGAACAGACAATTCAGTTTGCTTCTCAACGAATGCACGAAGAAGACGCATGCGAAGACCGCGCTCAAGACGTAGCCAGGGCCGATGAACCGCTACTTTAGATTCAGCATCCAAAAGTGCAGTTAACATGGTTTCAGTGGTTTGCGCATTCGAAACTGGCACTATAGCCACACCCGATATATCTGTTCCTAAAGTCGGTTTCTTCGTGTTTCGCTTTACAGTCTTGGCACGAAACATCTTTGCTATATATTTATACGCGTCCGTGGTTTAGGTGGTCTGATTAACGGTTTAAAAAGTTCGCAGAAGGAAGAAACATAGCCATGGCTAATCGCGACCATCATGAGCGTTGGTCGGCCTATTCTGACCAGTCGAGGAATTGGAATCCGCCGCTCCACGACCCGACGCAAATAAATATTCCTATGTCGGCATCGGCTCGTATTCGTTTTGAGCCGAACAGTCGCGATGCAATTAATTCGCGTATCTGGGAATCGGTACAGTATGATACGAAGTCACCTAACAGCGCCGATATTATTAAGGCACCATCAGCAGTCTTTCAGGATATGAATCCGATTCCTGCACGTACTTCACTAAACAACTACAATCAGCAAGCGCAATTCTTTCCTGACGCGCCAAGACCGACAGCGAAAGGAGGTGTTCCTCAAAGAGCAGCAGAGCCCCAACAGGCGCCCGGTTTAATAAAGAATCCCTATCTCCAAAGACTCGATGCCACTCAGGATGCACGAAACATACCTCGTGAGATGAGATCCGCTGTCTATGAAGATAACCGTGAGCGTGAAGTCGACGCCGCTAGACTTCTATCAGAGCGCCAATTCAGTTCAAGATTTCTGCCCGACGATGCCGCTCTAAAAGCGGGTACGCTACAGGCCTATGAACTGTTGAGGCCCAAGACGGACGATTTTAATAAGACCTATCGCGACTAATTAAAGTTAACAACAATATCGCATTGATGAAGATTGACCTTCTTTAATGCGGACTTGCTCAACTCGGTACGCTTTCTGCGACTCGAACCAGTGCTCGTTGTAATAACAGACTTGGGGTCAGTATCCGCACTGGAACCCGTTGAGCCGTAGTGCTCACGCATGCTGGTATTCATATCTTTTTCAATCGCTTCCAGATTCGCCTCAATATAGGTCAGAATATCCTTTTCAAGAGCCCAACGGAAAAAGTTCAGTTGCCCAACTGTGGTGACAAAGGGCTCGTGACCGCGTGCCTGAAACATGATACGCTCCCGCCGGCAAAACGGGTCAAAGAGCCGCTTGGAATAGGCCTTGAGTTCACGCTTGTAGTGAAAATACACAAGGAATTGACGCTGATTCAGAATATAACTAACATTTACCTTTTTAGCATAGTTAGTCACAAACCAGTCAATTAGGCGCAGGCTAATCTTTGAATTCCCCTGTAGGATCGGCAAAACAGCCTCAAGTCGCCCCGGATTCGTAAAGAACTCTTGAAGCCAAGAGACGATAAGTTCCTGCTTACACAGTACACGATTCCGCTGTGTGGTGTTAGGGCGCTTCGTAAACTCGTCAAGCGGTGCCACAACTTCTACCATTGTTAAGTATTCATAGAGCGGTCTATTTAAGCGGATAAAAACATTTTCAAGGAAAGAGAGAGAGAGATGCCACCAAAGCCGGCTCTTAAAAAAGAAGAGGGTCCAGCAAAACATGCCAAAATTGTGGGCGAAGAACCAGCACCGAATGTTTTTCCTAAAGGACGGCTTGCCGCAACTACTCACGGAATAAAAGGAAAGTCCGCCGATAAACGTAAGGATCTTATCATAGAATCGGGGGATGAAGATAAAGCAGCGGCCGTTCCACCGCCTCCTAAAAAATTTGAAACTTTATTTAGATTTAATCCTAAAACACTTTCTTGGGATGAAGAACATGATTCTGTGGGCGACGATGAAGACGAAGACGAAGACAACGGTGAGATACCACCGGAGCCGCTTCCTCCACCGAAACCTTTATTTCCGAAACCTAATCCAGGTCCAGTCAGCACAGGCACAGTGAGCACAGCAACAGTGAGCACAGCAACAGTGAGCACAGCAACGGCCAGCACAGCAACAGTCAGCACAGCAACAGTCAGCACAACAACAGTCAGCACAGGGACTCTCGCAACTAGTACAATAATATTTACAAGTACAATGAACTCGTCTAGTACTATAAAAGTTATCAGTACATTAATCTATACTAGTACACTTACTGGAACAGGTACAGGCACAATTGTAGGTCCTACATCTACAGGCTTGATATCTGACTGTACATTAATGGATTTTTGTAGTCCAGGTGCGACCGGTCCGACGGGTCCTAATCGTCTTCCAATTAAATTGGCAGGGCGCGATTATTACATCGACTATGACGGGTCAGCCCAGTGCCGTCGCAAAGCGTTCTTTTGCGGTGATACAAATTTCACGCTCACGGACCAAGAAGATACTCTTCTAAAAAGCATTGGTATCGAAGACGAAACACGCCAGCGCTTAGCCCCCTATCTGTATGACTTTTTTGAGGCACTGCCGAATTGCCAAACAACAACACAGATGCTTACATCTGCTCGGTGCGAAGTGGCCTATTACGTAATGTGGTCGGTTTTGCTAAAGGCGCGCCAGGATGTCAAGAGGAAAATTGATGAAGGGCATAAAAATGGAATGTCGGATCCAGAGACACATCAAACGGCGGCCAGAATTGATGCTATAGGGGCTAAAATACTGGAAGGACCCGTTGCGCCTGTAGCAATTCCTGTATCGGCTGCGGTAACAGGTCCTTGTGAACCGCCAGGATGCCACAACGAGCATAAAGAAATAGAAGACATGATTGCTCGTCTGGAGGCAAAATTAAATTCAGTCAAGGAGGGTATTGATTCGATGAAGGGTTCGCCAGGAACAGGAACAGTAGAAGAGAATAAGGGAGAAGAGAATAAGGGAGAAGAGAATAAGGGAGAAGAGAATAAGGGAGAAGAGAATAAGGGAGAAGAGAATAAGGGAGAAGAGAATAAGGGAGAAGA
>Ga0136641_1000657_pt1 | contig 14719 bp, 10 predicted proteins | sample EliLak1302023Y_FD_115312 | JGI IMG/M metagenome (GOLD analysis project Ga0136641, IMG submission 115312) | Freshwater microbial communities from Elizabeth Lake, Yosemite National Park, California, USA - 13020-23Y | ecosystem: Environmental > Aquatic > Freshwater > Lake ...
AAAAAAGCATGATGTTCAGGATGTGCTTTCTTATATTCAAAAAGGGAAGGCCGGTAATAAAATGGTGATCCTGGTTCCCTTTAAGCAACAAGCTAAAAGAGATATTGCGGAGGAGTTAAACATTTTAGTACAAAAAGGATTTACGCGTATTTATTTAAGAGCATCCAAAACCGAATCAGCAATTTTAAGAATTGAAGATGCCTTAGCGCTTTCCAAAACTGAGTTATCTAAAAAAATAAAAGCACATGATGTGTATGTGTTAATTGATAGAATCATTGTAAAGAATTTTGATGAAGATGACATTCATCGGTTAACTGATTCTATTGGTACTGCTTTTTATGAAGGGGAAGGAATTTTGTGGATAGAAAATAACAACGATACTTTACAAGACTTTAATAACAAGTTTAGTTTGGACGGAATGGAATTTGATGAGCCCACTCCAAATTTATTTTCCTTTAATAATCCATATGGTGCCTGTCCTACCTGCGAAGGGTATAGTCAGGTATTAGGAATTGATGAAAACTTAGTCATTGCTAATCCTTTCTTATCTGTATATGATGGAGGAGTGGCACCTTGGAAGGGAGAAAAATTAAGTTGGTGGAAGGATCAGTTTGTTAAAGAAGCAGGGAAATTGGGATTCCCTATTCATCAACCAATTAATAAATTAACAAAAGAACAAACCACACAGCTTTGGAAGGGAACTGGAAAGGCATTGGGTATTGATGCATTTTTTAAAGATGTAGAGGCGCATTTATATAAGGTTCAATTTAGGGTTTTATTAAGCAGGTATCGTGGAAGAACCGATTGCTCGGATTGTAAAGGATACCGCGTTCGTAAGGAAGCTTTGTATGTAAAAATTGGCCAAAAGCATATTGGAGAATTATGTGCAATGCCAGTTAGAGAATTGCAAGCTTGGTTCAAGGGTTTGAAGCTTTCTGCACATGACGTTACAATTGCAAAACGTATTTTAATTGAAATAGAACAACGTATACAAACATTAATGGATGTGGGTTTGGGCTATTTAACTTTAAGCAGGTTAGCGAATAGTTTGAGTGGAGGAGAAAGTCAAAGAATACAATTAACAAGATGTCTTGGAAGTAATTTAACTAACTCTTTATATATTCTGGATGAGCCAAGTATTGGGCTGCATTCAAGAGACACGGAGCGACTTATAAAAGTGTTGCAAAATTTAAGGGACTTGGGAAATACAGTGGTGGTGGTAGAGCATGATGAACAAATAATGCGCAAGGCTGATCATATCATTGACATGGGTCCACTTGCAGCACACCAGGGTGGAGAAGTAGTAGCGGTGGGCAATGCAACGGAATTAATAAAAGATAAGAAAAGTTTAACAGGTAAATATTTAAAGGGAGAATTATTTATTCCTATCCCAGTAAATACAAGACCTGCAAAATATTTTGTTAAATTAGAAGGTGCATATTTGCATAATTTACAAAACATAAATGTGGAATTCCCTCTACAAAGTTTATGCGTAGTGAGTGGAGTAAGTGGAAGCGGAAAAACAACGCTTGTTAAAAAAGTATTGTACAATGCATTATTAAAATCAAAGCAACAACCTACCGAAATGGTGGGTGGATATGCAAGTATAAAAGGAGACTTGCATTTAATAGATGCTATTGAAATGGTGGATCAAAATCCCATTGGAAAATCTTCAAGAAGTAATCCAGTTACGTATATCAAGGCCTACGATGCAATTAGAGACGTGTATTCAAAGCAAGCGCTCTCAAAAATTCGTGGTTTCCTTCCAAAGCACTTTTCATTTAATGTGGACGGAGGTCGTTGTGATACCTGTAAAGGAGAGGGCGAACAACTGGTGGAGATGCAGTTCCTTGCTGATGTGCATTTAACCTGTGAGGATTGTGGAGGCAAGCGATTTAAAGAAGCGGTTTTAGAAGTGCAGTATAAGGGAAAAAGTATTTATGAAGTATTAGAGATGAGTGTGGATGAAGCCATTGAATTTTTTAGTGAAGAAAAAAATATTGTGTTTGCTATAAGTCCATTACAAGAAGTAGGATTGGGTTATGTGAAGTTGGGACAAAGTAGTAGTACTTTAAGTGGTGGCGAAGCGCAGCGTGTAAAACTTGCTAGCTTCTTAGGCAAAGGGAAAGCCAATCAAAAAATGTTGTTCATATTTGACGAGCCTACCACTGGATTACATTTTCACGATATTCATAAATTACTAAAAGCATTTAATGCATTAATTGATCAAGGGCATTCCCTAATTGTGGTGGAACATAATACTGATGTAATCAAAGCATCCGACTGGGTAATTGACATGGGCCCCGAAGCAGGTGATGCCGGAGGAACCGTTGTTTACGCAGGAGTTCCTAAGGGTTTGGCTAAATGCAAGGCCTCTCAAACTGGGAAGTACTTATCTTAATTTCCAATACCAATTTTCTTCTTTTCTCTTTTGCTTAATTCTTCGCCAATAATTTCAATAGACTTAACTGATTCATATTTTTGATTTTCAGCTAAGTTGGTTGAGGGTGCATTTTCATTTAAATAATAATATACAGGTAATGCCGTCATCATTTCTCTTACATTGTCAGTTCTAATTTTTTCTTCATCTAAATAGTATACCGAAAACAACATCGTATACCTTTGAGACGCTACATTAAATACTGCAATAGGCTGTCCAGGGGTTACAAAGTCGCCGTTTTGTACCAAGCAAATTATAGGAGCAAGAATAGTGTAATATGCTAATGTGCCATCTTTGTGTTGAATATAAATATGGTTTCTGTCACTAGTGTAAACTGTATTGCCACCCTCGCCTTGTTTAAGTTGATTATTGATATTGTATACGATGCCTGCTCTGCTAGCAAAAATAGTATCGCCCAATTCATATTTAAATCCTTGAGCAAATGAATAGCTGTCTGATTGTTGACCAAGTACAGTGCTTAATTGTGAAACTGCGGTAACCTGTGTTGTTTTACCAGAAGCTATTGGTAACATATAATGAGTGTAAGTATTGGGTGCTTTTCTAAAAGAAACACCAGGATAAAAACTATAAGTATAATTAAGAGACTTGTAGCCAGCATTTTTATCAAGCGATAATTTGGTAACCTGAGATCTGCCTGCATTGGCGGTGGTAATGTAAGAATTCCCACCTCTATTATTTGAATAGCCGGACAGACTCGTAAAAGTAAGCTTAATGGTATATTTACAATTAGCCAAGCTGATTGCATTAATAGCAATAGAACCATCTGGATAATATTCATTCTCTAGTGTGATTAATCCAGACTGAGCAAAATTTGCAATTGTGATAAAACAAAGAGCAAAAAAAGAAAGTGTATATTTTTTCATAAACAGGATTTTCGAATAAATCAAAAACATATCCTATCTCAACCTATCCGCACTCATTACCAACCTTTCGTCCTTAAAAATTTTATACATTGATAAAACTTGCAAGATTGGTATTAAGAATAATGCAGTTGATGGAAGGGTAAATCCGCCGCCCGGATTGGCAACAACCACTTTGTAAATAAAGAAGCTAATTAATGCGGATAATAAAAAGTTTACGATCACTACTTTCAACTGTAACATTCTATTGCCATATAAAAAAATAGCGATAAAACTTAAGCAAGCATTAAATGCCAAAGAAATTAAAGTAGTCATATTATCACTGCCCCTAATTTCAAAAGAGGTAGGTGCTGGCGTATAATAAAAAGGCAAGCGCAGTACCGTGAAGGCAGCCGCGCTTGCTAATAATAAGTATATGGATTGTATTCTTTGTATCATAGTATAAAGTTACACTATTCTAATTTATCTTCTAACCCAGTTCAGGATACAATATAAATTGCTCCATAAACTCATTCACCTCTTTTCTTGTGCCTGCTATAATAGTTTCATTATCAGCGTTCATTAATACTTTATCAATCGCCTCTACTACAAATGGCATATGACTTTCGTTCATGCCACGTGTTGTAATTGCTGCGACACCAAAACGGATACCTGATGTGACAAAGGCCGACTTATCATCGTAAGGCACCATATTTTTATTCGCAGTAATATCCGCATGTCCTAAAACTTGCTCTGCTTTTTTACCGCTAATATTTTTATTCCGTAAATCAATTAACATTAAATGGTTGTCGGTTCCACCGCTAATAATTTCATATCCTTTTGCAACAAATGCAGCAGCCATCACTTGCGCATTTGATTGAATCTGCTTTGCGTAAATTGTAAATTCATCCGTTAAGATTTCTCCAAATGCAACTGCTTTTGCTGCAATCACATGTTCCAATGGACCACCCTGAGTACCCGGAAACACAGCCATATCAATGACATTAGACCATAGTCTTAAATTACCTTTCATATCTTTCAATCCTAAAGTATTCTCGCCATCTTTCGCCATCATAATCACACCACCACGAGGGCCACGTAAAGTTTTGTGGGTCGTAGAAGTTACAAAATGACAATGATTAAACGGAGAACTTAATAAACCTTTTGCAATTAATCCTGAAGGATGTGCAATATCTGCTAATACAAATGCACCTACTTCGTCAGCTACTTTTCTGATTCTTGCATAGTCAATATCACGGCTATAAGCACTTGCCCCACAAAATATTAATTTAGGTTTATGTGCTCTTGCTTGACTTTCTAACATTTCATAGTCAATCAATCCTGTTTCTTTCACCACACCATAAAAATGGGGGGAATAGATTTTTCCTGAAAAGTTTACCGCACTACCATGCGTTAAGTGACCGCCCATGCTTAAGTCCAATCCTAGGATTGCGTCACCAGGTTGTAAAATGGCTAACATTAGGGCAGCGTTTGCTTGTGCACCACTATGGGGTTGTACATTGGCATATTCCAATCCAAATATTTCTTTTAATCGATCAATGGCCAGTTGCTCCGTTTTATCTACAATTTCACAACCGCCATAGTAACGACGACCCGGATATCCTTCGGCATATTTATTAGCCATTACACCACCGGTTGCTTGCATTACTTGTAGGCTGGTAAAGTTTTCGGAAGCAATTAATTCAATGCCACGACGTTGACGATGTAATTCTTGATTGATAATGTCAAAAACCAGGGTATCTCTTTGCATAGTTGTAATTTTATTAGAATTAGGTAATATTTTACTAGAATATTTGGTAAAAATAATTGATTATTAGGCCTGTACAAAGCTTTCTTTCAACAAGTAGGCTTCTAATATCCACATTTACAATAAGTTCGTTATAAAATAGCCTCAAAACCATCATTTTGGAGATAATTGACTCATTACTAGTAGTTATTTGCTATTTTTAGCCTCCCTAAAATGCATATCAATGAAGGCTATAATTCCGGTTGCAGGAGCAGGTACAAAATTGCGACCCCATACATATACACAACCAAAAGCGTTAATTCCCATTGCAGGTAAAACCATTTTAAGTTTTATCGTAGACCAGTTAAGTGAAGTAGGCATTGATGAGTACATATTTATTGTAGGTTATTTAGGGGAGAAAATTCAGGATTATGTGGAGCAAACCTATCCTAATTTAAAAACCCATTTCGTTTATCAAAATGATCGTCAAGGAACGGCGCATGCCATTCAATTGACTAAAGACATTGTAGGTAAGGATGAAGTTTTTATCGCACTAGGTGATACCATTTGTGAATTTGATACTAGAGAAATTATTAAAAGTCCAACGAGTATGTTGGGTATTAAAAAAGTAGACGATCCAAGACAATTTGGAGTGGTGGAAATTGATGAAGAAGGTAAAGTGTTACACGCGGTTGAAAAGCCATCAATTCCTAAAAGTAATAATGCCTTGGTTGGTTTGTATAAAATTAAAGAGTCTCAAATTTTATTTGATTGCTTTACGCAATTAGTTACCGAGAACATTAAATCACACGGTGAATATAATTTAACCGATGCATTGGAGTGTATGATTAAAAAAGGAGTTGTTTTTAATTCCTTTAAAGTGAAGCACTGGTATGATTGTGGTAAGAAAGAATCTTTGTTGGAAGCCAATGCAGTATTACTTAAAAAGACGGGGGGCCTTACAGTGAATCCTGACTTGTATGTGAATTCCATTATTATTCCTCCTGTAAGTATTGCGGACAATTGTGTTATTGAAAATTCAATTATTGGACCACACGTTACCATTGGCAACAACACCGCAATTAAAAGTTCGGTGGTGAAAGAAAGCATTATCGGAACCTATACTTCACTAGATGAAGTGGTATTGGATAATTCTTTAATTGGAAGCGACGCCTCAGTTAAAGGACTGAGTCGTACTTTAAATATTGGTGACAATACCGAAATTGATTTTGGATAATACATTTGTTGATTTTTCATTGCTTAAATTTTGTTATGTCATTTGAAAATCGAATCACTGGGCTTTTCAATATTGAACTTCCTATCATCCAAGCCGGTATGGTTTGGACAAGTGGTTGGGAACTTGCAAGTGCAGTGAGCAATGCAGGCGGATTGGGTATTATAGGCGCTGGCAGTATGTACCCCGATATTTTAAGAGATCAAATTCAAAAAACAAAATTAGCTACGGGTAAACCATTTGCAGTAAATCTGCCTATGCTATATCCCGATTTACAAGCGCACATTAATATTATTATAGAAGAAAAAGTGCCTATTGTTTTTACGAGTGCTGGAAATCCAAAAATATGGACTGCGACGTTAAAAGCAGCAGGATGTGTTGTAGTGCATGTAGTGAGCAGTGCCCTGTTTGCACAAAAGGCGGAAGAAGCGGGTTGTGACGCAGTGGTAGCGGAAGGCTTTGAAGCTGGAGGACATAATGGACGAGAAGAAACAACCACCATGGTGTTAATTCCACTAGTGCATAAAGCAGTGGAAATACCAGTCATAGCTGCTGGGGGTATAGCAACAGGTGCTCAAATGCTTGCCGCTTTTGCATTGGGTGCGGAAGCGGTACAAATTGGTTCTCGTTTTGTTTGTAGTACGGAGGCAAGTGCACATATTCATTTTAAGCAAGCAATAATTGATGCAGGAGAGGGGGCAACACAACTTGGTTTAAAACAATTAGCCCCGGTACGACTTTTAAAAAATGATTTTGCAAATCAAATACTATCCTTGGAAAAAGAAGGAGCAAGCAAAGCCGCTTTGACTGATTTATTAGGAAAAGGCCGTGCTAAAAAAGGAATGTTTGAAGGAGACATGAAGGAAGGTGAATTAGAAATTGGGCAGGTGAGTGCAATGATTCAAAAAATGATTCCAGCTGCAGAAATTGTACAAGAAATTTGGAAGGATTTTATTGTAGGTGTAGAACATTTGAAAGCGCTCCCATTTAGTAGATCTTTCTAATTTATTTTAGTCCTTGTGTATGGTTGTGGAATTTGCTTGTGCAACACAGGTTAATACTACATCATTGATACAAACATGTTTTGGTACATTGGCAACATACCATACCATGTCTGCAATATCATCTGCGGATAATGGAGTGTATCCATCATAAACCAAGGAAGCTTTGTTAGCATCTCCTTTAAATCGGACCAATGAAAATTCTGTTTCAACAGCACCTGGATGGATAGCAGACACTTTTATTTTATAGGGTAATAAATCTATTCTTTGCGATTTTGTAATCGCATCCACTGCATGTTTCGTTGCGCAGTAAACATTACCATCCTTATACACTTCTTTGGCAGCAGTACTCCCAATATTAATAATATGTCCTTGTTGTTTAATCAGATAAGGCAAGACTGCTTTTGATGCGTATAACAATCCTTTTATATTGGTATCAATCATAGTTTCCCAGTCTTCCAAATTAGCATCTAAAAAAGAATCACGGCCCAATGCCAAACCCGCATTATTTACTAATAAATCTACGGCCTGCCATTCAGCTGAAAGCTTCCCTAAATTTTCAAATACGGCCTCTCTATTTTGTACATCAAAAACTAAGGATAGCGTTTTTACGCCAAACTGTTTTTCTAAATTTGTTGCTACCGCTTCTAGCCTTTCTTTTCTGCGCGCAGTTAAAATTAAATTCCATCCATTCGCTGCAAATTTTTCAGCAATCGCCTTTCCAAACCCAGAACTAGCGCCTGTTATTAAAATTATTTTTGACATATTATCGTTTTATTACAAAATTATATTTCTTTATTTGTTTTCTGCTGCTTTAATAAATCTAAGTAATGCATTGTTGACTTGTTCCGTTGCCTCCAACATACCCATGTGCCCTACTTTCTTTAACAAAATAACATTATTAGCAGGTAATAGTCGAGTTTGTTGTAAAGAATCTTCAAATGGAACTGCAATATCTTCCTCTCCTACCACCATCCAAATAGGGATACGTTTTTGTGTTAGCAAGTGGGTGTGCGCTTTTCGATTACGCATCGCCATTACAAATTGAACCATGGCTTCCGGGCTAATGTCGCTTACGCTATCTATTACATCCTGAATTTTATCTGGATGATTTTGCTTAAACGCACTGCCAAATAAATTTTGGGTAGATGTTTCTAAAAATTGCAAAGTACCATGTTCAAGTAAAAATGCAGCTATTTTTAAACGGCTCTCTTTTTTGGCATAGCTATCTTCAAAAGTAGTGGAATGAATTAGTCCCAGCCCAATAACATGGTTTACATAATAATCTGCAAATGCCAGACCAATATATCCACCCATACTATGGCCTAATACATAATATTTATCAATAGCCAAGCTGTGCATGAGTTCATGTAATACTTCGACATAATTGCGCAAATTGGGAGCATGTGAATGATGTATTGTCAATGGTTTGCAATGCACACCTGGCAGGTTTGGAGCAATCACACGATAGTATTTAGAAAGAAATTCAATTTGATTTTTCCAAATGCAATGGTCTTCGCCAAAACCGTGAATTAATAAAACAGTGGTTTCCCCTTTATTTAATTCATTTTTGCATTCATCAAAATAAGATAGTTGACCTTCTGCGTAATCGTAATAATGTAACATCTTATTTATATTTTGCTTGCGCCCCTCTTTTAATCAATCTTATTTGTAAGAATAAGCCAATGATCATTACCCCTATCACTGATTTTGAAAAATGTTGGGGTATCCAATGGTTAGCAAACATTAATAATATAGTTGCTATGAAAAATACATATCCTATATACCCCGTCCATTTTTTGGATATGAAATACAAGGGTATTACTAATAAATACAGTGGGTGTAGCCAAATTAAATTATAGTTTTCGTGGCAAGCGGAGTGTAAGGACAACTGACTCATATAGAATACCAGCACCCCTCCAACTCCAAAAATAAATAGTAAGCTTACATCTAAAATACGCGCAATACGTTGTGTGGATAAACTATTCCAACTAGCTACAAAAATATATATCAGTAAAAAGGCAATTAAATAGTTGATTGGGTTTACGCCTTGTACTAGAGGTTCAATATTGTATTTGTTATGATTGATTGCAGTTACTAAATGCGCATTCAATTCCATTTTTTTATAAAGTAAAGAGGGCAAAAAAGCTTCTTGGTCTAGGCTAGGTGTTTTATCTGCTATAGCACCTAATAATAAATCAATTCCTAATCCAATCCACCCCAAACCGGTTTTATAGGGAGCAGCTACTACCTCTTCTCTGTACGAATTAATACCAATACTATATTGATTAATAAGGGCATGTTTAAACAGGCCATCTTTAATTCGGGTAGTACAGTTGTCTGAAATGAAATTATATGAATAGAAGCGATTGCTCCCAATCATATTTATTTGTAATTCCTGGTACCATTTATTTTTTTCTGTAATAGTTAATTTGAGCACCTGCTCATGCACATTTCTTTTAAAATATTGGTACTCGTATAAGAAATTGGAATACGTATCTGCACTGATAAAATACATTAAATCACCTCGCATAAATTTGGCGATAAAATTAGGTGTATTAAAGTCAAAACTACCGAAGTTAAATACAAAATCAGTATGATTTACGCTATCAACAACACGTATGGCCGTATGCCCCCAAATAGTATATAAGTCGCTACCTGCATCGCAGGTTATTAAACTAAAACGCAGTTTAATATTTTGTGAACTATCTAGCGCAGTAGCAGCTTTTGCTTGTAGTAGGCTGCAAATAAAAAATACAATGATTAATATTAATTTCCCCAATCCTTTTTTCATTGAGGTCTATTTACGGCTATAATTTGGAGCCTCTTTGGTAATATCAATATCGTGTGCGTGACTTTCTTTCATCCCTGCATTGGTGATTTGAACAAAAGTTGCATTTTGCAAATCCTTTATTGTTTTGGCACCACAGTATCCCATACCTGCTTTAAGTCCTCCAACAAATTGATATATAATTTCATTTAGGGTTCCTTTGTATGCTACACGACCTTCAATACCTTCCGGCACAAACTTTTTATTATCAGTCCCTTCTTGAAAGTATCTATCGCCACTTCCTTGTCCCATAGCACCAATACTTCCCATACCCCGGTATCCTTTAAATTTACGTCCTTCATAAATAATGGTTTCGCCTGGACTTTCTTCAGTTCCAGCAAAAATACTTCCCATCATAACGCAGTTGGCTCCTGCGGCTATTGCCTTTACCATATCGCCTGTATAACGAATTCCCCCGTCGGCAATTATTGGAATATTTTTTCCTTTCAGTGCTTTGGCGGCTTCCATGATGGCAGTTAATTGAGGCACCCCTGCACCCGCTACAATACGGGTAGTGCAAATAGATCCTGGTCCAATCCCTACTTTCACTGCATCTGCTCCTGCATTGGCCAATGCCAAAGCACCGGATGCGGTTGCTACGTTTCCCGCAATAACAGGTAGATTTTTAAAATTCTTTTTTAAATTTTTTAAAGCCTCAATAACCCCTTTGCTATGTCCGTGTGCACTATCTAATGAAACAATATCTACACCCACCGCACTTAATGCAGCAGCACGATCTAATAAATCCTTTGTAATACCTAAAGCAGCACCCACTAATAAACGACCTATCTTATCTTTCACCGCATTTGGGAATGCACTTAATTGTAAAATGTCTCTATAAGTAATTAAGCCAATTAATTTTCCTTGCTTACTTACTACGGGTAGTTTTTCAATTTTATATTGACGTAATATTTTTTCTGCTTTTCTTAAATCGGTTCCCTCTGGTGCAATGATTAAATTTTCTTTAGTCATTACTTCACTAACTTTTCTTTTTCTATCCGTCTCGAAACGTAAGTCACGGTTAGTTAAAATACCTACTAACTTATTTCCTTTATCAATAATTGGAATACCACCAATTTTATTTTCTTTCATCAATAATAATGCATCTCCAATAGTTGCGTTCACTTCTAAAGTAATTGGATCAACGATCATTCCACTTTCACTTCGCTTTACTTTACGCACTTGTTCGGCTTGGCGTTCTATACTCATGTTTTTATGTAAAATTCCAATACCACCTTCGCGTGCTAGTGCAATTGCTAAGCTCGCTTCGGTTACGGTGTCCATTGCAGCGGACAAAATGGGAACGTTTAAATGAATATTTTTGGTGAGTTGACTGTAGATTTTTACTTCAGAAGGAAGCATCTCAGAATAAGCCGGCATTAATAATACATCATCGAATGTTAAGCCTTGACCAAAAATGCGGGTGTTGTTGGTAGAATTTCTTATTGCCATAGGCAAAGGTAGCTTTTTGACCTATTTAGACAAAATCCTTTTTAAAACTGTTGAAATTCAGTGAGTTAGACACATACATATTTGTTTCCAGCCTGTAAATGAATGAACCCATTGAGCTCTAGTTCTAATAATTGTCTAGCTAAAATACCGCTTGAAATAGCCAATTGACTCATAATTGCATCTTCCTGAATAGGACCTTGTGATTGTATTATTAGATATATTGATTTGTCAATTGAATTAAGTGGTAGCTTATTTTCAATTGGGTCTTTTTCTTTTGTCGGCCAGTTCATGTTCTCTAATAAATGAGTAGGGTCGTAATACATATTAGCAATATTATCTTTAATCAACCATAAACAACCTTTGCTTTTTGTATCATGAATTTTTCCTGGCAATGCAAAAACTTCTCTGTCATATCCTCTAGCCAATTGGGCTGTTATCATACTTCCCCCTTTGACTTCACTTTCTATCACAATGGTTGCATCACTCATGCCAGCAACAATACGGTTGCGTTTTGGAAATTGGAAAGTCATAGCTGGTGTCTTTTGTCTGCACTCTGTTATTAAACCGCCTCCATTTTGTAGCATACTGATCGCAAGCCGCCGATGTTGATTTGGATAAATGGTATCAAGTCCATGTGCAAGAACGCCCCAGGTTGGTATTTTTTTTTCAAGTGCAGATTCATGCGCAATGCCATCTACGCCTAATGCTAATCCACTTATCACTCCCATTTTCAAATGACTTAACCCTTCCAATAATTCAACTACTACTTTTTTTACCTGATAGGTATGTTGTCTAGTTCCAACAATGCTTATTAATTGTGGAATATTGAAATGAGCTGATCCTTTTAAATATAATAAATTGGGAGGGTCTTTAATGTTAGCAAGTCTCTCGGGATAGAATTTATCTAAAATGGAGAAACATTGAATATTATTTTTTTCGATAAATTTTAATTCTACAGCTGCCTCCTGCAATGGCCATGCACTTAAATTTACATTTCTATTTTTATAAACGTTGGTTGCAGATTGATAAAATCGGAGCTGACTTAATTTTTGCTTATCACTATATTCAGCATACATGCTAAATGCAATAGCAAATAATAATTCATCATCAATACTATCCTTTGAGATTTTTTCTGAATTATTCATTCACTAAATATCTAACAATAATATTGGCGTAGATATGTATTAATACTTTAATTTGGAATCAATCCTTAATTTGTTTCAGCAAACAGAATATTAGGGAAGGGTAATGGTAAAACTTGTTCTTCTATTTTTTGATCTTCCTTTCTCCGAAGTGTTATCTGCTAAAGGCTTAGTATCACCTAGTCCTTTAGTAGTTATTTTATTTTTATCTATTCCTTTATTAATTAGAAATTGGGCAATCGCATTCGCGCGTTTGCTCGATAAAGTTAAATTAGCGGTGGGATTGCCCGTGTTATCGGTATGACCTTCAATTAATATAATGGCGCTAGGGGTACTTTGTAAATAATTGACTAACGCGTTGAGTTCAACATATGATGTGCTCAACAATTTGTCTTCGTTAACTTCAAAAAATACATTGTTGAAATCTTTTGAGAATTGTTTTTGGATTGGCCTTAGTTTAAAATCAAAAGTAGTTCCACTCAATTCTTTTAAACCGTCTTTATTTAATAATAAACTTGCGTATTCGTGATTTGGACTATTAATTTGTATTCCTAAACTATCAAAATAAGGTAATGCTAAAACAAACTTTCCGCTGCTATCTACATTTACAATCATAAATTTAGCTACATCACTATAATCAGTAAGTTTAACAGTACCCGCTAATTCTTTTAATGAAATGGCATCTCTAATTAAACCGTTTAAATAATAGGTTTTATTAGCGCGCGCAGCCTCAGGTAAATTTATTTTATAGATATCTAAATTTCCATGGCTGTCAGCTCGGTCACTAGCTATATAACCATCCACACCATTACTTGAAATAGCAACACTTGCTTCATTATCGTTGGTATTAATTGGGTAGCCTAAATTAGTTGGGGTACTCCAATTGCCATCTAGTTTTTTATGAGCTACATATAAGTCAGTACCTCCAAAACCTGGCCATCCATTGGAAGCAAAATATAAAGTTTTGTTATCGGCATGAATGAACGGTGTTTGTTCATCACCAGCAGTGTTAATTGTTGGACCCAAATTCATTGCCTTACTCCATCCCCCTTTTTTATTTTTATAACAAACATAAATATCAATCCCTCCGTAGCCTTCCGGTTTATTACTACAAAAATATAAAGCTTCTCCATCTGATGAAATACTTGGTGCACTTTCCCACCAATCCGTGTTTACATTAGGACCTAAATTATTTGGTGTTGACCATCCTGTATCTGTTTTTATTACACTGTAAATATCATATCGGCCAAATCCTATTGTTGGGTATTCAGCTGAAAAATATAAGGAATGCAAATCGGAGGAGAGGCTTGGAGCCCCTTTTTTTGCAGAGAGATTTAATTTATCCGATAAGGACTTGGCTTTGGACAAACCATTTGGCGTTATGGCACTATAATAAAAATCCTCTCTGTTAATTCCATTTCGACGCATGAATATTAATAAACTATCTTGAACAGTAACAGTTGGAAAGTATTCGGCATCTCCTGAATTAATACTATCTCCTGCATTAATGACTTTGATATTTGGATCTGTTGGATGCGCTTTAGCAAAATCGCAAACTAATTTTAGTTGATTAAAACTAGGTCTTAAATAAGAAGGAAGCTTCGTTGCAATGGAATTTAATATTTCATCTGCCTTACTATAATCACCAAGACTAGCATATGCATTGGCATATTTTACAAAGTAGGGTAAGCAATTTATACTATCTCTTGGAATTGCTTTTTCAAAAGCATATATTGCTTCTTGTTTTCGTTTTACATCAAGGTATGCCTGAAATAATGAAATATAACTATCAGTGAAATTACTATCTTTTATAATACTAGCCTTTAAAATATTAATTCCTTCGATATAATTTTTTTCATCAAAGGCTTTAATTGCTTTATCATATAATTTTTGTGCAACTTTATTATTTTGAGCATGGGCTGTAGTAAATATGCCACAACAAAAAATGAACATCAATAAAAAAAATAGTAGCCCTTTTTTCATACACTCAATTGAAGTGTAAATATAGTTATT
>Ga0136641_1000658_pt1 | contig 14716 bp, 14 predicted proteins | sample EliLak1302023Y_FD_115312 | JGI IMG/M metagenome (GOLD analysis project Ga0136641, IMG submission 115312) | Freshwater microbial communities from Elizabeth Lake, Yosemite National Park, California, USA - 13020-23Y | ecosystem: Environmental > Aquatic > Freshwater > Lake ...
AATACCAATTACTATAAGATAGTGGAGCCGCTCTACAAAATCCTTTTGTGGCGGCTTGTTTCATGGTAATTCGCTGTAGCAACATTCCTAATCTTCAATAAATGCTGATCCGTTTAACTGGAGTTCATTTGACATGAGTGGTTCCGAATGCGTCTCCATTGGTCCCGCCAAGGTCCAGTGCTTAATCTTATATCCACACTTCTTAAAATAATCGTGGCGTTTTCTGAATTGGGAAACAAAGCAGTCGTGCGGCCCATCCAAGATGTCAATAATTAGCGGATTAAATAAACGCTCATCTTTCTTCTGTCGCAAAATACGACCAACAGACTGCTCAACATTGCTTTTTGGTGTGCTTAAGACGATAGTGTTGAGTGTGGGAATATTCATTCCTTCCGCAGCCATACTGTAAGTTCCCAGCAGAATCTGTGCTTCTTCCGACTTTTCTAAGGCACCCTGTTTCATACCGCCCACGTAAAACGCAACATCGGTAGCACCCGCTTCTTTGAGTAGCCGTTCCCACATTAACAAATGATCGCGACGGTCCGACAAAATCAGCGTTTTACGCTTCTCATCATATGCCTGCTTTACTGCTGGAATTACATAGCGTGTCCTAGGCTCATACTCCGTAATTGTATTTAAGAGCCGTGCCCGAATAGGATTACCCCGATAATCAAAGTCTGTCTTTGTATACTCTTCATCGGTTGAAGTATAATTGTACACTCGTACTTCTACTGCTGTATCCTCTTCTCGAGCCCTAATCTTGGTTGTCATATCTCCAATATACCAGCCAAAGACTTTGCTTAAGCCATCTGTCCTATCAGGGGTTGCGGAGAGTCCCAGCATATACTTCGTCTGAATCTTCATCAACGCTTTACTGAAATGGGCTGCTCCCAGGTGATGGCATTCATCGTAAATGGAAAAGCCAAAATCGCTAAAGAAGCCCTCCGGATACTCATGCTTAGCCACTGTTTGAAGCATCGCAATTGTAATATCAAACTCATCCCCCACTTCAGCGTCTTCTGCTTGAAGTCGCCCAATTCTAGCAGTCGGATATACACGGTTGATTTCGCCTATCCATTGCCCTACTAAGAATTCCTTATGTACAACAATAATAGTCTTACGCTTGATTTTTTCCATAATTGCTAGAGACATGAAAGTTTTACCCCATCCACACGGTACACAGACGATTCCATTCTTTCCCTTTGCTATAAAATTATCAGTAATCTCAGTTTGATACGGCCGTAGGGAGCCCTGGAAGACAAGTTCCTTACGAAGCGGTTTACCCTCCTTACGAATGTCTGCATCGGGCGGCCCCAGTGTTTTTTGTCCCCACATGCGGGGCATGTAAATTCGCTGAGTTGACTCATAATACACAGGGAAACTATCTAGACCAGCACTATACTCAAGTGGAGCAACGGGTTTTACTGTTAGAGCATCCTTTAATTGTGCTAGTTCCCCATGGCTCAACGCATCCTTAGGAATTGAATAACCACGATGGGATAAGACACGTTTTCCTTCCAGCTTTTCAGCCGGGATTTGTTTCATAAAATCAGGTATTCTTATCCGCGACATTAGCCTTCTACCCTCTTCAAGTTTTAAGTTTCAACGGGAAGTAAAAAGTCTCGGATACAAATAGAATGGATACTGTTAAAACGATGGAGAAATGGGAAGTCGGTGCTCTCGGCTTACTTGCCATCTCAGTTGCTGTTATTGCTTCCAGTGATACACTTTCTGCTCCTTTGACGGACCTCTTTGATTCACTGTTTGTTCAGATTCTAGCCGTTTTTGTGTGTGTAGGAGTAGTCACTGTTTCTCCCGTTGTTGGAATTGCGTTGGCTGTGGCCCTAGCACTACTGTTTATCCTGCGGAATAACAGCCATGTACAGAATAAGGTTCTCGGCCAGTCAGTTTTTAACACGGCTTCCTCTGCTCCGACTACAAATGTAGAGGGGGATGGCGAAGTTGTTCGTGTTGAAATGCGTGATATGACCCGTGAAGAGCCCAAGGATGTAACAAAGGTTGAGACACCGCCTGCTGGCTCATATCCGCTTGATGAGGTAAGACCGACAGAGCAGGCTGAGCTCCGGCCCTACGAGTACGCTCCTCAGCAAGATACAGGCAAAAATGAATTTGAGATGGTGGGAAGGTCAATTGATGAGAAGGGTATGCTGCCGCCCTCTATTAAGCCTTGGCTCTCGGCTAATGGAGGTCCTCCGTCACAGGTTCTTCAGTTGTAAGAGCCTGGATAATGTTATTAATTGTATAGGTGGCCTTCCAAACTTCTGGCCATAGCATCCGAAGATTCATGTACTCTCCATCACAGACTACTGCGGGAGCAAGGAATGGATACTTCTCTGTAAAACGAATTTCATACTGCTTGCCGTTGATACCTACTTCTAGCAGAAGTTTAGTATCATCGTATTTCGCCTCAGCCGAAAGACCCCGCTCAATTTCCCTCTTAATACGATACTTTGAGAATGACCTATCCATGCCCGCACTTTAACCGTAGCCCTAATTCAATTTTATGCACTAAAGTAGGATGGACCCCGCACCCAAAAAGCAGAAGCCGTTATTTACGCGTCTATTTGGTGCGTTTGAGGGTTTAGTGAAGCCTGTAGACGCAGTCTATAAGGAACCTATCTGTAAGAAAGTACGAACACTGCTAGAAACCCGCAGAGGCCCAAAAGTTCAACTTGAGCGTTTTGTGAAGGACTGCTGCTCCTTCATTTACTTTTATCGGCAGGACTTCCGTGGCCTAGCACTAAGAACTAAGTTGTATTCATCGCTAACATTCACGCATATCGGTGTAGATGATACAAAATATGCGAATGAGCATCAATTAATGGAGTATATTTCTAATGCTTTGGAACTCTTGAAGGGGGAACTTCTTAATGAGCCCGAGTCCACTGTACTACATGACATGGAGGAAGAGTTGGTTGCCCACTGTATGGAGGCTCGGTTAGTGGATGCTCTCGGAATTCTAAACCCTAAGCACCAGAAGGCGGCGACTGCTGGAAATGGTGAAAATGCCGTGAATAACTTAAATTTCAACACGCCCGAGGCGGCTCAGTATAAAACACAGGGTGCGGAACTTATTGCGACCTTGCTAGATCAGAAATTCTATGATGAGAATATGTCTAAATGGGGCGAATTAAGTGGTAAAAATGCTGTTGCTGCGGCGAAGTCAGCGGGTGCTACTCAAAAACAGGCTACAGAGGGAGCCGCTCTTATTGCGAAAAGAACTCCTACAAATAAGGATTATACTGGATTTATCCTCTCCCGTCTAGCAAATCTGCTAGAAACAATGGAAGCCAATGAGGCCGCTCACCAAGAGTTCTTTGACCAACTATCAAACACAGGAGTAGGTACGGATTTGGCCACTCTACAAGAAATTTTCAAGAGAAAGTATCTTAAGATTCCCAACTTTTTCTTTGAACAGGAGGACCAAAAGGAAGTTGTTATTGCTGCCTTGCTAAAATACTATCAGTTAACACCTGATCAAAAGATAATTTTACATGATCAATTGTCAACGTTTGTTGTCGAAAGTCTACAGGCTAAGTTACAGAAACTTTCTGGAGCAGGTCGGGACCCAACTGGTCGCAGGGCTAAGAGCAGAAAGCAGCAACAGAAGCGGAAGGAGACACGCAAGAACTGAGTTCCCGGTAAAAATACATATTTCTAGCAGTTTGATTGCGGGAAATAGTTATTTGATTGCGTTCTTAGAAGCCGCTCAAATCCACGCGGTTTGTATCTGGTGATTCAGTCTTCCGGATATTTACCCTATCATAGATTTCACAATTACCAATCCACTTTCTTAAATCCTTATTACGGTATTTACCGAAACGCCGAAGTTCATTCAAGACACTTGAAGGAATACACATCGGGGTGGTCTTGCTACGAGGAACAACAGTGGAGATACAAAGGGGAACAGTCAAGCCCTCAATTTCACCCTCATTTCCCACTAGCACTTGCCGCTGCATACCAGCAGGACATACCGCTCCGTCTGTTATTCTTTCTAGTCCGCAACTGTTAGACTGCTCAAAAGGATTCTTATCCTTGGGCAAGACAGTACAGATTTTTGAATCAGCGGGACACTGCTGAGGAGAGGCCGCTGAAGGCGTGGCCGCACAACAGAATCCTGTTATTCCATCGGCTGTTGCTCTATAAGGCTTATCGCGTGTACAATCCTGTGCTCCCAACTCGGACAAGAGTGACTGTATCATGGAGCCACAGAATTGAACGGGCATTCCAAATTCATCAGTCATATCGCCACCTAATGAGCAAAGATGAGCAAGTGTGCTGGAATCATTTACTGGATAGCAGCGGCCTTCTGTCCAATCAACCCGACCGCGGCAGCACATAGAGCGACCATTACGGTCTGTGTAGAATTTGAAACTGGGTGGACAGAGGGGAGCCACGCTTGTTGTAGTAACAGGAGTAGCATTCCGGGTTTGTGACATTGTCAAGAATGTTTCTTCTAGCATGCCCGGCAATCTACTGGCCTTAAAAGCAAAGCCTAGAAGGATGAGGGATGCTGCTAAAAGTAATATCAGTACTGTCTTCATAAGACTCCTATTATAAGGCATCAAAAGTTTCAGGTCCACGTCTAGTGGCTGCGGCGGCGGCCTCTTGGGGTTGTAAAATATTTCTTACATAATCAATTGAGTCTTCTCTTGCTCTAGGAGGTTCTCGTCTTTGAGCAGCAGCAAATAGAGCAGCTGCTTGAACACCTGCTCTTGCTACTATGCCTCCATCCCGATAGACGATTCCTAGCAGTAGCCACATGATTACTCCTGTTAAGAAAAGCCCAATTGCGATTCCAATTGGAGCGGCTAGTAAATCCTCAAAGTCACCGGGCTGAAGGGCTGTATCCGATGTTACACCAGGTATACCCCCCTCATCATCTAGACGCTTCTTGCCATATATCTCATCGGGCAGAAACACATTTCGTGCTTTTTCATCCACAATGATTTTATCACCACGAATATCCTTCTTCGGGTCTATCGGTCGGCACTTCATTGAATCCATGCGTTTGACACCAGCAGGTAGATCAGTCGGAGATTCTGCGGATGAGCCTACGCGAAGACCGGGTGATGATTGTATGGCACAAAAACGACGCAAGTCAACAACATTGACCGGGTCAGATGGTGGCTCCAATTCGATATATTTATTAGCAGACTTCAAGCGTTCAACATCTTTTGCCCTAATATTGACCGGATTCTGTAGACAAATAAATTGTATAGTATATGATTCAGGGAGACACTGCGTATCAGGGTTTGGTAGACCGTAGCCCCGATTTTTTAAGTCTTTACCCTTGTATAAAATAACCGGTGTCTTATCTGTTAGTATTGACGTAAGAGCAGGAAGATACTCAGAACGGAGACCCGCATCCCGATTCAAATAAGAGAAATAGTCTACACCCTTTCCGGTTCCAATCTTAATAGGAATTACAACACACAAATCATCACGAGCCTGCTGGAGTCTCTTGGCCGGTTTGTGATTTCTGAAATATACATGAATTTCTCCAGCAGGCGGATTCTCAGTTGCGGGAGGTCTGTGCATGCCAGGAAAATGTAGAACAGTATCCGTAATGTTGAAAGTTTGACCTTCAAAAAGAAGCGATATCTGCGGATTCTCCTCAACGAGTTGACCATCTTTTACTGCTCGTTCAAGGACACGGCCAGGACCAGCAGTAGAACCCATAATACGAATTTCCGATTTGTATGCTGAAAGATCCCCCACCTTTAGGGTTTTAGGAAATTGAAAAGGGGTTTGTGTACAACTTAAACTATTAAATGGAAAAACAGGCTGTGCCGCCATTTAGACTATCCTAACCTGTAAAAGGATTATAAACTAGCGATTTTTGCCTATAGATATTGGCCTTATATGTTTGGCCTTGGGCAGGAACACTGATTTCATCGCCATTGAAAATCTCGTCGCAACCATTATCATCATCGCATTCACGGTTCTTGTATTTGATGGGGACTTGAACTGGATTTAAACCATCCGTTCGCATGTAGTAATTCCACTTATTTCGGCTGGCCATTGTTCGCCGTCCATAGAGCGGTACTAAGGTGCGTTCGCCATTGCCGGAAAGAGGTGAGCCACCCGGAGCAACTAGCAGACCAACTTGCTGGTAACTTTCTGCGTATCCTTGTGTGGGGAAATTGAAGATGTTTCCTGCTGTTGTTGGGTCAATGGGCGGTTGATATACACGCTCGGGGGGTGTGGGGACACCTGAGGAAGCAACGGGATTCCGTACCATCATTGGAGCAGTGTTTGAGGGAATCTCCAATTTAATGTTGATGTCACCTCTGTTTTGAAACGCAAAGTAAACGCAGATACCACAGATTACAATAGATGCCGCCAGCAAAAGTATAAGCATAGTTGATGATACATGTAAACCACCCGGTTGTTCTAAGGAACCGCCGCGTTGTTTAAATTTCCTTGCTTTCACCATTCTACTTCTGCTGCTCATTTTCCTACGTTGAACTGGGTTCGGAACCGAAGAAACTCTTAAATGTCTTCATGATTTCCTTACCGTCACTTACAAGCGGCTTCAGGTTGTTAAGATTTGCCATCAAGTCCTTCTGAACCGTGATTAGCTTCTGTGTGTCATTTGTAAGAGATTGTATCTGCTCAGGCTTCAACTTCTTGTAGGCATTCATAAACGTGGTGCCTGTGTCCATATGGTGGGCACCATCCTCCTTCTCGGAAGGAAGACGATACTTCTTAATCTTAGTTCCTAAGAACTTGGCGGATAACTTCTCAATATCCGCAGGTTCGGGGCCTTCCTCATCCTCCGGATTCTTCATGGCTTCCATCTGCGGGACAGCAGGCAGGTCTGGCTGTGAGGTTTCGGTGTTCTTATCGCCCTTACCATCATTTCCTTCATCTGCGGAAGGATTATCTACGGCGGGATTAGGCTCCTTTTCCTCTTTTTTTTCTTCATCCTTATTCTCAAAATTCTCCCAAACGCGGCGGCCACGAAACGGCGTCGGAACAAGAATCATCGCAACAAAAAGAGATAAGAATATTTTCAATCCGAATGTCAAGCGGCGAACAGTTGAAAGCGTGGCAAATGTCAAGAGGCAACCAATGATGGGGAGAAAATTAAAAGCAGCCGCTGACTTCGCTACGGGTATAAATGCTAGAAGCATTACAGCAACCGTAGACACTTCGCTCAACTTATAGCCAAAAAACCCAGACATCCTACTATACGCCTATAATATCAGAAAGGAGTTGATAGCCAGCAAATAGCAAACCCGCAATCAAGGATAGTAATACCAAACCTACCATTGACAACTCGGAGCCAGCACGAAACGCCCAGGGTGCGTAATGCATGATAGAGGTTTGGAAAAGGGGGAGATTAAGAAGAAAGAATAGAGCGGCTACAACAATGGGAGCACGGATACGCTCGGCCATGTAGGACCACATATCACCCTTCTGCGTGGGTTGCGGCATGTGCATCTGAGGAGCAGGGTTGGGCTGCTGGACCTGGGTGTAAGAACCCATCATAGATGAGAAGTCTTGGGCTGAGGGCATTGAGTTGCCGATCATATGGGCCGTGGCGGGGGCAGGATCCATTGTATACTCCTGCGTAGACTGGATCGGGGGCTCATTGAGAACCAGGCGGGGCGGCTGCTGCTGGAAAGCGGCCGCGTTAGGATTTGATGCTCCCGCTCCGCCTTCATTCATATCAGCTAGGATCTTGCTGACCAGGTTGGCATCATTGGGTCCAGCACCATCCAACTTATCTAAGGGCGTACTTTGAGACATTTATTATAGATAAATATATCAAAGATTTTGTGTGAACGCGCCGAGTTTACGAGTTGACGGGCTGAGTCTACGAGTCCGTATCGGCAAACGAAAGTGTCTTCACTAAATCACTTCTGTCAACAGGACATGTTACTGGCTTCACCTTGAACTCATAGCAGGACTCTCCAAATTGATACACCGTGTTTTGAAACTTTACAACTTCAGGCCCACGAATAATTATACAGTCAGGTCCCTTACAAATAGGACGCATGATTGCGGCTAAACCAAAGCCGATTACGCAACTGATAATAAAGGCTAGTCTAGGATGTTCCATAATATCCATTAAGTCTAGCATTCCCTACTCTAAACTTATCTTTCTATAGAGTAGGGATGAAATTCTTCAATAAAATACAGTTATTGCCCTTAATGGTTAGTTTCTTTATTGGATTTTTCGTTGTCTATATCTTGAAGCCCGCACCAGTTATTATCTATAAGAATCCGAACTTGGATAATGCTGGAAAGGTAACTTATGTTGACCGGAATGATGTTTGCTTTCAGTATATAGTAAAGAAGGTTGATTGTGACAAAAATGAAGAGCGTATTTCAGTGTATCCCTTACAATGATTCTGCTTCCAGTTGAGGAGCAGCCAAAGCAGTCTTATAATCAATCTCCCGAGTATCTCCCATTGATTCGTATTTTACATATACATTAATGGGCGGAGGAGGCACATTCCCGGAAGGGACCATCGGATAGTCAAAGTTCTTTACAATGCGTTCACATGGTCCATCCAGATCACAGACATTTCCTTTAGGTGCCCTAGGAGCATTTTGGTTTTCTCTTGATAGCATAGCCTTCTGTGCTAGGGCAACCTGTATTGCGGCCTCAGCAGACGGACTTACTCTGTAATTTCCAATAGCCTGAGCCAAATCAACATAGGCTTTCTGTAAGTCTTCATTACGAATTGCGACCAATTCTTCCCTATCCGCCCGTTGCTTATTATAGTTTTGTATAGCAATGTTATACTTTTCTCTTGTTGCCTTATCCGCACTGTTCCGGAAGGTATCAAGACCACGATAACTATCCACAGCCCGGGGTACTTCAATTGTCTTCACAACTTCCTTCATGTTTTCGGGATTTAGCACAATCGGATTACCCGTCTTGTAATCCATCACTATGTTGCGATTTTCGCCCTTCTTTGCGGCCTTTCCCCACGTAGGAATATCAATTACAACTTTGGGATTTTTGAATACACCAAAAGGCAGAGCCTTCACCTTTGCGGGCATTTGATTACCACATCCAGCCATCTTCTCTAGTAAGTCTAATTTTTTGTCTTAAAATCAACAGCCATCTCAGAGATGAGTGACGCAACGGGTAAAGTCGTTTTTTCAATGTTTTTGAATGGTATTACACACGCTATTCTACCATGGGTTGGCTTTATGGCTTATATGAATCTGTCACAAGCACCGGAAATTACATCAATGACCGCCTTCCTATCTGTGTTAGTATTCATAGCAATTGGTTCATTCTTTATGAACTGGCTTACTCTAACGATTGTTCAAAGTTCAGTGTGTGGTAAAGTATTTCAAATGGAACATCTTGCGTCTTTAGCAGGTATTGGCGTAGTATTCTCTTTACTATTTTTCAGTCTATCATGGCATGTAGATTTTATGAGTGATATGATTCGGAACCTTATGCAGGAACCTGCTGAAGATGGGGCTGAAAAGCATATTTCACAAACTGTAGAATCCGCCGTCCATTCATTCTATATGTTCTGGGCGGGGATGTATTCTGCTGCTTCTTTATCATGGTTTGCTGCTGCGTGTCCAGCACCGGCTGTCTAAGCAACAGGGAAATGGTTAGGCGGCTTATCTCCGTAATAGACATATGTAGGAACACGACTCTTGTTATACTTGTTGGTGTTCAAAACATAAAATCCATTACGTGTCTTATTTAGACCCATGTTCTTGCTAACGGGCTCTGCGACATCCTCCAAATTAATTTCAGGTTCAACTTCTAACTCGGCTTCAACTCTACTGTTCATTTCAGGCATTTCGGGCATTTCGGGCAGTTCAATCCGTTCAAAATCATCTTGAGTTGTTGTGCCAACAGCCATACGCTGAATAAATGTCGCAAGGAGATAACTGAATAATGCCCAGAGTATTGAGAAAAGCCAAAAAGGCATGTAGGTGTGATTATCATCGGGGTTCAAAGAAAATTCCTTCCATGCTCCACCAGGATGGAACATTACAGTTGGCCTGACGTATAATATGACAGTTGTACCAATCAAGTAGATTGTTAATGCTAAAAATAATACATGCATGCTCCTGTTTTAACTACAGAAATATGTAGGTATTTTATTCCTTGACTTTAATCAGCCCTTTCTTGTGCGTCTAAGTCCTCATGTCCGTAGGCACGGTCAGCACGGGATTCACCACCACCTATTGACGCAAAACCAAAGTCTTCACGCGTCTTCTTTCCTTCGCCCACCTGCGGTAAATCACGTAAACCCATCTGAATACGCTGGGCCCTGTCGTGCTCAAAGAGTTCAACGCTGTAATCACGGACATTCTTGCCCATGGCCCACTTGCCCATGCCGAGTTTCTTCTGGAGTTTCTCTAAGGGTTTCTCGTCATCATCTAACTTGTCAAATACATCAATGATGTAATTACGCTCAATTTCAGCCCGCTTCAACAAGATTTCCTCCAACTCCTTCTGCGAAGGAATGCGTAGATTGCCGGCTGTCTTCTCCATGCTTTCGGCCAGGAATACAATGACTTCCTTCGCTGTTGTCTCTGTATCAGGCCGCGGCTGGCCCTCCTCCTTCGGTAAATCCTTATAATACCATGACTGTGTATTGGTTATTTGCCGGAATAAATGAACCAGCACATATCGCAGAATGTACTGTGCTTCTGTCTCAGTGAATCCCAGCATAGGTTCCTCAAAGATATACGTCTTCCACATCCGCATCCAGCGTCCCAGCTCCATGCCAACACGCTTACAGACCTCACGCATCTCAACTGTGCCACCACCAATTAGTTCGCTGTGATGGGCCATGATTTGATTGAGAAGTTGGGTGTGCTCTCCTGAGATTTTCATCCACTGCTTGATGCCACGAGCAAAGATTACATCTGACTTACCACGCTCCTTAACTGCTCGTAAAGAAGTTACAGTTGAAATCTTGTGGGCCTGTGCCTTTTGTAACATAGGAGATGTGATTGCGTTCAAAATGGCGTCAATGCCTCCAGAAAAAGGATTCTGTGTTAAGATATCTATGTAGCCGAGGAAGGACGCTGCGACTGCTTGGCCACGGGCCTTGCGTGTAGCTGAACCTGCTACTTTGCTGCGAAGGTCTTCACGTTCCGCATCATAGCGTGTTACGAAATCACCCCATGCTTGGGCCCGAGCAGCGGGTCTGTCCGCTGTCTTAGAATCAAATAGAGCACGCATTATTCCAGCAACCTGGTTCCACATCATTACATCATCTGCTCCCATTGCTGGCTCTGCGATCCACCGCTGGATGTTCTTAAGAAGTTCGGGATCTTCCGGTTTCAGATAGGGTACCTGTGTACGGAGGTCGCGACGAGCAGCCAAGATTTTCTCAAACTCTGCTTCGCTGTAATCTACACCCTGTGCGTCCAAGGCAGGCTTGCCTTCCTTCTCGGGGTCAATGATGTCGGGGCTGACTGGAAACTGGAAACCGCAATTCTTACAGATGTTGCCGTATCCTATCTTGTGGGGAGAGCCAATGCTGGGACCCTTGTAGCAGTTTCGCAAAAACAACTTGTATAAAATATTCTTAGGCATTTCAACTCGGAGAACCGGCTCAACACGCGGAGACCACGGTGTCCAAATATGCGTTCCAGCAGGAGTAAATGTGGGAGTTCTCAAATCAATTGTTCGTAGAGCCGCGGCCAAACGATGGGCCTCCTCTTCAAGGGGAACTAGACCAAGAACTTGGAGACCACCACGCTTGATATCCTTCAAACTCATTGGTGATGAATAACTATCACTACGACCTGAGCCGTAAACCAGCAGATTGCTTTTCTCGGCTGTCTTATATGATTCCTGTTTGAGTTGAGCATACAAGACTGCTAGACGGTACAATAGACTCTTGCGGGGTCCATCAAATCCAGCAATATTCATAGTCGCAACGGTCTGGTTGGGATCAGCAGACGTCGGCTCATTAACCACATTTGTGGGGAATTTGATTGAGGGCTCCGGTAAAAATCCGGTGGGTAACTTGTCTTTTGCTGAGGCAAGTTCTAGGCGTTGCTCCAAGCGGAGACTGTCTACACGCTTTCGGATAGTCTTACGGAGTTGGTCACTTATAAAGAGTTGTGTGCCGGAAATGGTGGTTCCTAGCAGAAGATTGGTTACACTGATTACAGATTTCTTAATTGTATCTGTGCGTTTTGCGATATCGGGGAAAAGGGTCCATGTTGTGCTCGACCAGGGGTCATCACGACGGTCAATAGATGCTACACAGCAGGAAACATAATCTAAGGCACCCGTGCCCGCCTCCTCAGGCTTCATGCCCTCTGTAGGAAAGCCTTGGATAGAGAAACGGCACTGGCTGAAAGGATACCTGATCTGAAGGGGCGGTTGAGAAGTTTGAAGTTCAATGATGAAAAGAGCAGCAATTACAAAGACACGCTGACTACGGCTGTACTCTTCGTAAGAGGGGAACTTACCGCGTGTTCCTTTCTTCACTGCGATAGCAATCTGCTGTTCATACACATTTCTCGGAGGAACCTTGCTATTCAAATACTCTTGTGCGTAATAAATCATGCGGTCAACCATTTCCTTTTTGAGTTCGGTGGCCCCCATGCGTTCACTAATAACTTTCGCAATCTGGTAGAGTTTATTTTCATCCTCTGTCGCATACTGGATAACTTCTTTTCTGCTGACAAGTTCCGTTAAGTCAAATTGCTTACTATCCTCCTGTATCACTGAGCGGCCCGAAATAGGACGGCCTTCATCGTCAAACTCAAGGTGATTATCGTATTCAATTTCCTGTATGGGAATACCGCAATTCTTACATGTGTAATGGCCTTCAAATACAGGACCGCCGAAATCTAGCAGTAACTTCCGATGGAGAGACATTGCACGTCCCGGATGGAGAGCCTCATTGAGTGTCATGATTTCGTGGACACACACCAACTCCTTCTTACACTCTTCGCACATTATCCAGTTACCCTTCCGAGGCCCTTGGTACTTCGCCAAGAAAACCTTGAATAATTCAATGTAGTTTATGTGGTCATGCCCTTTGCTCATGGCTCTGCGGACACCAATTAGAAAGCGTACGTAGGAGCAAGAATTCACTTCTGGCTTTGAACCTGCGGCTTTTGCTTCCAAGGCAGCCACGTTATTCCGGTTCTGCTGAGATTTTAGAATTTCCTCCAACTTCGTCTTGTGAAAAACGGGATCAAAGACAGGTTCACGGCCTTCCAGTTGTGTTACAATTGTCGCATACTGGATAAAGGCATCTGTCTCAAAACCATTCTCAAATGCGGCCATGAGAACTTGGGGGTTACCGCGTAGAGTCGTTTCTCTTTCATTTATCCGGCGAACTAAGACATTCAAAAGCACATCTTCTAGCACACGCTTATTCAAAGTATTAGGATGCTCAATAATTGCGGGATACGATTCGCCTTCTGCTCCGCCTTCACTGAGTTTCTTGCTGATACGCTGACGAGATGCCGCACTTGCTTGAATCCACATTGACATATTCCGATCAATAAAACGCCAGACTTCATCTTGGAGGGTCTTCGGATAATCACTGCGATTAGGAACAAAAGCGTCCATGGCTACTGCTAGAAGCGGTGAAGCCGGTGACAATCCATGAATCGGTGATAGGGTGCGATACAGATTGTTACGCAGCCAAGTCTCCCAGAATTCGGGAGTCATCTGCTGGACCTGCTCCTTCGTCAGCATGATAGCGTGATTCTGGGCATTCGCATCTGTCACTTCTGTCGGATTTAAGTCGGTTAAATGCTGAACCTTCTTCTCCCGCTGGTAATCCGCAATAAGGACGCGTGTTAACAGAGAAGGGACATTTGTCAAGGTACGAGCATGAAGTATAGAAGGCGTATCCAGAATTACGTAGCCAGTAGTAATAACCTGGTCGGCGGGCTGTGATACTGTTCCAGCAGGTACTGACTTATTAGCGACGGCTTTTACAGAGGGTAAGAAACGGGCGACTTGTACAGTAAGGTTATTCAGATAGGTCTGATCCAACGCAATAAATTCACGACCGAATTTGTGTGCTAGAGTATTTTGATATCCCTCAGGTAAATTCTCAAGAAAACCCGGACGCATTTCACTCGGCTGAGGGGCTAGATAACCCTCCTGCTCGTATCCGATAACTTCTCTTTCGGCCTGTGCTAGACTATCCGCCGCCGAATAAGGGTGTTGGTCAAACTGAAACATTGAGTCCAAGTACGAATAAAATGCCACTCCATTTATGGCCATTTCCCCATTCTCATAGAGTTTTAGACGCTTATCAGCCTCGTGCTCAACATGGAGGATAGACTGGAAATTAATAGATGCGTGGGGTGAGAATTGCTTTTTATCCAAATAGAGTGTTTTCTTAACATCATAAATGGGGACACATGCTGGAATGTATGAGTTACGAACTTCATCTGTTATTTCGGTTAAAGTGTCAAAGGTTGATTTTTGGAGGCCAATCGGTTTATTCGCAACATTCAGTTTAACACTAGACTGTTTCAGAGCTAGGAGATATTCTGTTAATTGACTTACATTCAGTAGTGCTCTGATATTCTTCTGCTTGTCGGGAGTCAAATCCATTACGAGGTCGTTGTACATTTCTTGGCGTTGGATAGCATCGGGATAAAAGCGTTCCGCTGAGGGAACTTCTTCAATGACTGACGACGGCATGATTTCCTTGAGGAGTTGCGAAATACTTTGAAACTGAAACTGTTCCTGTCTTTCCTCCTG
>Ga0136641_1000659_pt1 | contig 14701 bp, 14 predicted proteins | sample EliLak1302023Y_FD_115312 | JGI IMG/M metagenome (GOLD analysis project Ga0136641, IMG submission 115312) | Freshwater microbial communities from Elizabeth Lake, Yosemite National Park, California, USA - 13020-23Y | ecosystem: Environmental > Aquatic > Freshwater > Lake ...
AGTTTCCGCTTCGAAGTTAGGATTTTCTGCTTGCCAATTTATTTCTCTCACTGCTAATCGATATCTATCAGTTGCAGCAAGCACAATTGTGTGTGCTGTCATCTCTATATGTACACCTGTTAAAGATGGTAAAGAATCATCCTTGCCTGCCGCCACCGCTACCTGATTAACCGCGTGGGTAAAGACGTCACTCGGAATAATTCCTGCCACCGCTGGTAAGTTTGGCAGGCTTGGATAATCTGTTACTGAAAGAGTGGGAAGTACAAACTTTGCCGTGCCGGCTGTCACAAGCACCCTGGTTCCATCTAAAGTAAAAGTTATTGACTTATTAGGTAATGATCTAGCGATTTCCGCTAAGAGCCTACCTGGCACTAAAACTTTCCCTTTTGTCTCTATCTCTGCTTTTAATATCGCTGTTGTGGATGTTTCTAAATCGGAACCTGTGAGGGTTATAACTGTGTCTACATCCACCATAATCCCGAAAAGTTCTGGCCTAATGGGGCGAGTTGATAGGCTGCGAGCAACCCAGTTGACAGCATCCACTAACTCCGCTGGTTCTACAACAAACTTCATTTTTAACCTTCCTAGCTGGGTCTAGATAGTCTGAGTCTATGGTTAGGAACTGACTTCGCAAGTTCTTATTCTGAGCTATAAAAATCTATATATAAAGTAATTCGTAGTATCCAGGGCAAAAACCTGTGGGAAAGCATAAAACCGCAGGTGAAGATGGTAAAAAACTTCTATACAACTGTGGGAAAGCTTGTGGAAAAACAAAGAGTTTCTCCGTTCTCGTTGACGATTTCACTATTCACTTCTATTTTTCCACAAAGTGCAATCAGTTACCCACAACTTATCCACAACTGTGGTTAGTTTTTTGATTGAAGTTTAATTCGGTTGGTTAATTCTGTTACTTGGTTGTAGATCGAGCGTCGCTCTGCCATCAACTGCCTAATTTTTCGATCAGCGTGCATAACGGTCGTATGGTCACGGCCACCAAAAGTTTGGCCGATTTTAGGAAGAGAGAGATCTGTTAGCTCTCTACACAAGTACATGGCGATTTGCCGGGCATTCACTAAGACCCGGCTGCGGTTAGACCCACACAAATCTTCTAGTGTGAGACTGAAGTATGAAGCAGTTTGGGCCATGATGGTAGAAGACGTGATTTCAGGGCCAGCCTGATCCGGGATTAGATCTTTCAACACAATTTCTGCCAATCCCATATCAACTGGCTGGCGGTTAAGGGAAGCAAAGGCAGTAATACGGATTAACGCTCCTTCTAGTTCCCGAATATTTGAAGAAATTTTAGAAGCAATAAATTCCAAGACCTCGTCCGAAGCATTCAGTTTGTCTTGGGCCGCCTTTTTACGCAAAATAGCAATACGGGTCTCTAGTTCTGGGGGCTGAATATCAGTAATTAATCCCCATTCAAAACGGCTACGGAGCCGGTCTTCCAAAGTCGTTAACTGCTTAGGAGGGCGATCGCTAGAAATCACAATTTGCTTATTAGAGTTATACAACGTGTTAAATGTGTGGAAAAACTCTTCCTGAGTACGTTCTTTGTTCTCCAAAAATTGAATATCGTCCACTAGGAGAATATCTAAATCTCTATACCGGCGCTGGAAAACTGATGCCTTGTCATCTCTAATTGAGTTAATAAAATCATTAGTAAATTCTTCAGACGAAACATATCTAACCCTGATTGAGCCGTACAATTCTTTGGCGTAAGCACCAATAGCGTGCAGAAGATGGGTTTTGCCCAATCCAGACTCCCCGTAGATAAAGAGTGGGTTGTAAGCCTTCGCAGGCGCTTCTGCGACAGCAACGGCAGCTGCGTGAGCAAACCTGTTAGATGCCCCAATAACAAATGTTTCAAAAATATATCTAGGGTTCAGTTGTGATTCTTCAAGCGGTTGCTTGTTATCTAAATCGCGACCCGTTCCGCCACGACCATGTATTCCTGGTCCACTTTTGGGTGGTTGTTGATTCGATAAAACCTGAGCAAACTCCACCGCCTCTTCAAAAAGGTTTTCGGTGCCTTCTTCTTCTAAAGTCTCATCAACCTTTACGGCAATGTTGATTTTTTGCCCTAGTTGAACAGTTAAAATTTCGTTCAAAGCTGATTTCACGCGTAACTCTAAAAAGTCCTTTGCGAACTGATTTGGGGTATTCAGGAGCAATGTGGCTCCACCATCACCTTGAAGCAACCCCAACGGCTTGGTCAAGGCTAAAAAAGCACGATGCTGAGGTGATTCGGAGGCCATAGCCTCGATCACCAACCCCCAGAGTGTGCCTAGGTCGACTTCTTCTAATAAACCCATATTTAGCCCTTATCCATTCTGACCAAAGTTGACCGAAGTTGACCATATAATTTCTTGTCCACAGAGTTATCCACAGCCTGTGGTCTAAACCCCACCTTGAGGGTGGTATCCAAGGCCGTTCAACGATTCCTCCCTGTGGATAGAGCATGAAGGTAGACGGATCCTTTAAAAAGCGCAAGTGGTTTATCCACACGAATTCGGCTAATCTTTCCCTTCCGTTGTGGCCCTAGCTGGCGCCCATCACAATTAGCCCTGAACACCTAGCTAGGAGAAATAGAGGAGAGTTATGACTAAGCGTACGTACCAACCTAACAATCGCCGTCGCGCAAAGAAGCACGGTTTCCGTGCTCGTATGGCCACTCGTGGTGGACGATCAGTTTTATCGTCACGCCGCGCCAAAGGTCGCACCCGCATCAGCGCATAACTCGTGTTGCCAGCGCCGAACAGATTGCGCAGAGCTCAAGATTTTTCACAGATTACAAAAACCGGATATCGGGCTAGCTCTCCGTCACTAGTTATGTATTTTCTTGCGGATTCCGAACCACCTTTAAAAGTTGGTCTGATTATTAACAAGAGTGTCGGTGGCTCTGTGTCAAGACACCGAATTGCTAGACAGATTCGTCACTTAATGATGGACCACGTCCAGACATTGCCAATCGATATCTACATGGTAATTAGAGTTCTAAAAAAGTCCGATGATTATCGTTTGGAGTTGGAATCCATAATTGTTAAAGTCGCACAAAGGTTAGGCTTAACACCGTGAAACTTACGAAGAAAATATTAATAGCACCGATTCATGTGTGGCAAAAATATTCTGCTAACACTGCCCCGCGGTGCAAATATTTCCCTTCGTGTTCCCAGTACGCGATTGACGCAATTAATGAATATGGATTTATAGGTTTGGCAATGGGGGCTTGGCGGATCATGCGATGCAATCCTTGGTCACACGGGGGCGTAGATTATGTTGGCGGCAAAAGAATTGAATATAAAAATCTCAAAGGAGCACGTCAATGAATTCAATCCTCCACCCTCTGTACTATGCAGTTTCGTGGGTCATGGTGACATTCCATACGATATTTGGTTTTATTTTTGGGAAGACATCACACGAATCCCTGAAATGGACTTTGTCCATCATCTTCCTTGTGATTTTAATCCGCGTTATCCTCATCCCGCTCTTTGTGAAACAAATCAAGTCACAGCGAGCCATGACTGCCTTGCAGCCTAAAATGAAAGAGATTCAAAAAAAGTATAAGGATGATCGCCAAAAACAATCAGAAGAGATGATGAAGCTCTATAAAGAGCACAAAACGAATCCCTTGGCGTCATGTTTCCCTTTGATAGCGCAAGCGCCAATCTTTTTCGCACTCTTTAAAGTGCTCAGTGGTGTAGCAAGCAAACATTCATATGTACCAAACGTCCTTACGCCTTCTTTGTTGGCTACTGCTCATGATGCAAAATTCTTAGGTGCTCCGATTGCAAATAGTTTTCTTAGCCACCCTATTTTGCCCTTAGGAACTACAAAAGTTATCACTCTATTTCTGATTGTGTTCATGTCCGCAACAACCTTTACCACCCAACGCCAACTCATGGTGAAGGGAATGCCCAAGATGGACTCATCAAATAACATGATGGCTCAGCAACAAAAAATAATGCTTTACGTTTTTCCATTCATTTTTGCGGTATCCGGAGTTAATTTTCCCATAGGAGTCTTAATTTATTGGTCTACGACCAACTTGTGGACCTTTGGACAACAATTTTATGTTATCAAGCGGAATCCAACGCCAGGCTCACCTGCCTATGAAGAGTTGGAGAGAAAAAGAAATGCAGCTGGAAAAAATATAGGTACTGGGGTGTCTACTGCTTCTAGTGGCCAAGTAATTTCTGATGCAACGCCGGAGTCGGAACAAGAAGTCGCTCAAAATAACCGGCAGCGCCAACAACCGAAGAAAAAGAAGCCTCGAAAGTAAAAATGCTATTAAAACATATGAAAATATAACAAATAGGTTTAAACCCGACAGAAAGGCACGATAATGAGCGAGAGAAAAAAACCAAAGGTTGACATAGAAGAAATCGAAGCGACCGAAGAAATCGAAGCGACCGAAGAAATCGAAGCGACCGAAGAAATCGAAGCGACCGAAGAAATCGAAGCGACCGAAGAAATCGAAGCGACCGAAGAAATCGAAGCGCCAAAGAAGTCACTGATCACCCAACTAGAAGAAGAAGGTGATGTCGCAGCTGATTATCTAGAGGCCCTACTTGATATAGCGGATCTTGACGGTGACATAGATATTGATGTTGACAACGATCGTGCTTCGCTTTCAATCACAGGTGGAGCACTCACACACCTTGTGGGAGATAGCGGTGAAGTGCTTGATGCGATTCAGGAGCTCACACGTCTAGCTGTGCAGACCTCTTTGGGAGAAAGATCCCGTTTAATGCTTGATATTGATAATTTTAGAAGTGATAGAAAGAGTGAACTCACTACATTAGCGCACAAAATTGCGGAGGATGTAAAGGGTTCAGGAGAGCAAATTAAGCTCAAACCTATGAACGCCTTTGAGCGGAAAGTCATTCACGACACAATTCAAGAGCTTGGGCTTACCAGCGAATCTGAAGGTGAAGAGCCAAATCGTTGCGTGGTGGTTCTTCCAGCTTGACGGTTTCACGTGAAACTCTGTTGAAGAGTTATTTTCAGGAACATCAAGAAAAAATTGATAAATACGCTCATATTCTGCAAACCTGGGGAATTGAGCGTGGATTAATCGGCCCTAAGGAAGGTGACCGCATCTGGGACCGCCATATAGCTAACTGCATCCCTCTAACCACCCTTATACCTATCAATGCCCAATTAGTGGATATTGGTTCGGGTGCGGGACTTCCGGGCATTGTTATTGCCCTAGAAAGACCAGACGTACGTGTCACCCTGATTGAACCCCTGCAGCGAAGGGTAGATTTTCTACAGGAGGCGATCGCTGTCTTAGAAATCGACGTCGAAGTCATTCGGTCGCGATCAGAATCGGTTAAAAAGAGTTTTGACATCGTAACTGCTCGTGCTGTGGCACCGTTGCCTAAGTTGCTAGATATTAGTTGGCATTTAGTCAAGCCAAACGGAGCGCTGCTAGCATTGAAGGGCGAGGCTGCTCAAAGTGAAATTGATGCAGTTGAGCCAAAAAAACATTCCACTACAACGCTTCATATAATTGAACTCCCAGACTTTGAGCTGTCACGAGTGGTAGAGGTAAAAAAGCTGATTTAATAGCCCAATGAGCATTGAAGCCGGGAATGATTCACGTGAAACAACTCCCACCAGCGGAACCCCCCCAAACATCAAAAAAGTCATAGGAATCCGCAAGTTAAAGGAACCAATGCCCGCCCCCACAAAAACCCGCATATTCACAGTGGCCAACCAAAAAGGTGGAGTTGGTAAAACAACCTCCGCGGTAAATATTGCAGCCGCTCTGGCCATGGGTGGCCTTAAGGTATTAGTGGTTGATCTAGACCCGCAAGGAAATGCGGGAACAGCGCTTGGTGTCGATAGAAAGCGAACTCCTGGAATGCATGAGGTTTTAGTCGATCAGGTGCCACTGATTGAATCGATTCAAAAAGTTGCTGGCTATGCTCATCTGGAATGTGCTCCAGCTAACCGCGAACTAGCTGGGGCAGAAATTGATCTTGTGGCGCTACCCGAGCGCGAAACAGTGCTTAAACGGGCCTTAAACGCCTATTTGGAGCACCGGATAGCTTTGGGAGATCGGCTGGACTACGTGATCATCGATTGCCCACCAAGCTTGGGTTTATTGACTATTAATGCGCTATCGGCTGCTCATGAAGTGCTTGTTCCGATTCAATGTGAGTACTACTCGCTGGAAGGGATTTCTCTCATGGTCGAAACACTAGGGAAAATACAGCAAGGCTTAAACCCAAATGTGAGGTTGACCACAATTTTGTTAACTATGTTCGATTCTAGGACCCGATTAGCAAATGATGTAGCGGATGATGTGAGACGCCATTTCCCTAATGAGCTAGTTGATATTCCTATTCCTCGTTCGGTACGGGTATCAGAAGCGCCTTCTTTTAATCAAACAGTAATGACTTACGACGCGTCATCTCCCGGAGCCATCGCGTATATGGGAGCAGCTCGGGAAATCGCACAGAGGGGATCGGTATCACAATGAGTGCACGAAAAGGCGGTTTAGGACGAGGGCTCGATGCCTTGATTCCCACTACAACCTTGGGTGAGGTGACGAATAATTCTGGCGTAGTCGCGGGAACGGCCTTAGAAGTAGATATCAATTCCATTCTGCCCAATAGTAAACAACCTCGCACTTATTTTGACGAAGAGAGCCTGGCAGAACTGGCAGCTTCGATAAAAGAAGTCGGTGTTTTGCAACCACCGGTTGTCCGGGACATCGGCGAGGGTCGTTACGAAATAATTATGGGTGAACGCAGGTTGCGAGCCTCAAAATTAGCTGGACTTAAAACACTTCCAGTAATTCTTCGCGCATCGAACGATAATGAGATGTTGCGTGAGGCGCTCTTAGAGAATATCCATCGAAGCCAACTTAATCCACTGGAAGAGGGTGCGGCTTACCAAAACCTCCTGAACGATTTTGGATATACCCATGATGAACTAGCAGTAAAAATTGGTAAATCACGTCCTGTTATTACCAATACTTTGCGATTGCTGAATTTGCCGGTAACTGTTCAGAGAAAAGTTGCTGCTGGAATTATTTCTGCTGGTCACGCGCGGGCACTATTATCGATAGATGATGCTGCAGATATCGAAAAACTTGCAAACCGCATTGTTGCAGAAGGATTAAGTGTTCGTGCAGTTGAGGAAATAGTTTCAATGAATACTGGTAAAAAAAGGGAACCCAAAGTATCAGGAATCAAAAGTACGTCTCCAATGTTGCAAGAAATTGGGCATGTACTAGGAAATAAATTGGATACTCGTGTATCGATCGAACTCGGTCAACGCAAAGGTAAAATAACCATTGAATTTGCAAACCTTGAGGATCTAGAGCGAATATCTAAACTACTTTAAGAGTTAGCCAAAGAAGTAATCTTTATTCGATTGATCTAAGTTCCATCTCTGTTTTAATGACTCCACCCAAGGCTTTAACGCCCTCACGAATTCTTTCCGGCGTTGGGTGGCAGTATGACAATCGCATAGACCAACTGCCGAATCCATCTGCGTAGAAAGCTGTTCCTGGGACATAAGCCACTTTCGCAACTATCGCCTTTGGCATTAATGCCGTCGTATCTATTTCTGGCGGTAAGGTGATCCATACATAAAATCCACCTTCAGGTTTTGTCCATGAAGCGCTTTGAGGAAAATGTGCCTCAAGGCTTTCCAACATAGCATCTCGCCTGACCTTATATAACTTGCAAAACGAGGCTATCTGATCACGCCATGGTTGATCGGCTAAGTAACTACTGATTGATAGTTGCGTAAAATTAGAAGGACAAAGGATTGAACTTTCCGCTGCGATGACCAATTTCTCCTTCAGAGATTGTGGGACCAGTGCCCAACCGACCCTAAATCCAGGGGCGATGGTCTTTGAGAAAGAACCTAAATAAATCACATTTTCCGAGTCTTCTGCCCGCATAGCGTTGGGAGATGGTTTTTCAAATCCGAGTAGACCATACGGATTATCTTCTACGATAAATATTTTTTCTGACGAACAAATCTCCAAAATCTCTGTCCGGCGTTCAGCGGAGAGTAAAACTCCGGCAGGATTTTGATAGTTAGGGATCAAATAAAGAAATTTGATCTCCTGACCTCTTTTTCGAACCTCGGATATCGCTGATCGAAGTGCATCCGGCACTAATCCGTCGCCATCCATTTCTACGTGCACCACATTTGCTTCATATTGTTTAAACGTCCCCAGCGCACCAACATAAGAAGGGGCTTCTACCAACACCACATCACCTGGATCGATAAAAATGCGAGAGATCAGATCAAGTGCCTGCTGTGAACCGGTTGTAATGATGATGTCATCCGGATGAGCCCGAATTCCTTCAAGGGCCATAACGTCACAGATTTGTTCACGCAGTTTTGGGTGGCCTTGTCCACTGCCATATTGCAGTGCTTCTGCCCCATTTTCCTTAATGAGCTTTTCAACCACATCAGCCATGACATCCATAGGCAGTGCTGATAAATTTGGCATCCCTCCGGCAAGGGAGACTATTTCTGGGCGGGAAGCGACGGCAAAAAGGGCGCGAATTTCACTGGCCTGCATCAGGGAGGCTCTATTTGCAAACCTTTGGTTTAATTCTTGGTCTGCGCCGGTGCGAAAGCGCGTGATCTCGGTGGCCATTTCGTAATTCTGTCACATATTGGTGGTACTTGCTTGTGCCAATGGTCTTTTAGATTATTTGCGAATGCCAGTACGTCTCAAATCTGCCACTTTTAACGTTCCAGTTTTGGCATCATCTTCCGCCGTTAAGTAAAGGCGCTGGATCGCAACCAGCAATGATTCAACAATCGTTTCTCGGAATTGAGCGTCACTCAATCTTTTAACATCACTGGGGTTAGTTTGGAATCCGATGGATATTTGAACCGCAGGAGATTTTGTTAACCTGAGCAAATCCCATGTTTTTGCGTGGGTACGGCAATTGAGCAAGTCAGTTCGGGCACATATTTCTCTTTGAACGAGCGTCGCAAAACGTTCTCCAACAATCGAATGTACGCCGTGTGAGTCACTTCCGTAATAGTAGGTGGCGATCCCGTGTGCCAGATCATTGATGTACCGATCCTGATTGATTGAGATAACCAGATCAGCCATAGATTTATTTGTCATTTCAATCCGCTCAAACTCACTTGGTTGTGAATGTGTGTTTCGGGTGAGGAAGACATTTACCCCCAGCGCAATTAAGCGCCCTTCAAGTCGTTGAGTCAGATCAAAAATTTCTGGTGATTTGGACGGATCTAAAACAATTACTTTTCCTGCGAGGGCTGGACCTCGATCTGCTCGCGTTGCGGCTTCTCGTAATTGACGTGGGGTTCCACCTGACACTATTCGCATTAATCGCATTAATGATCTGATCGTCGTCGGGCCGCAGCGACCATCGACAACGACACCAACAGATTTTTGAAATTCCATAACAGCAGATTCGGTTTCTACTCCAAAAATTCCATCGACCCTGCCGCTATTGAAGCCCATTTCACTCAATTGCGACTGCAAATGTGCAATATCGTCTCCACGCATAACAGGGGTTACCAGGGAGAGGATTCTGTCACCTAGTTTCCACCGAGCCTCATCCAGGGTGCGAAGGGTTACTTCATCAACAGCCCCAGTAACAGTTAAACCCCGAGACTGCTGAAACTCTTTAACTGCCTCTTGAACCTTCTGGTCAAAGTTGTGGCTTTCTGCAGGCAATAAATTTAATCTTAATAAATAATTGGTAACCTGAAGAACGCGATCTCCCGAATCTCCCAGAACCAGATCTTGCGTCATAATTTTTCTGAGAAAATCACAGTTACTTGATAAATTCTTCTAGGTCTTTTAGGAGTACAGGTTTTGGTCTAGCTCCAATGATGCTTTTTACGATTTCTCCGTTGACAAAGACATTCATTGTTGGCAGTGAGGTGATGCCATACTTCATGGCAATCTTGACTTCTTCATCCGTGTTCAACTTTACAACGGTGATTTTATCGCCATATTCATTCGCAATCTGGTCCAAGATTGGTCCAAGTGCACGGCAGGGTCCACACCATTCTGCCCAAAAATCAACAAGAACCGGTGTGGCGCTCTTAAGAACAACTTCGTCAAATGTTGCTGTCGTGACAGCCAATGTGTTGCTCATGTCTGAATTCCCCTCATTCTAAAATATTTACAGTAGATATATGGAGCGAGTTAACAACAGGTTTACCCTGATTCTACCGCCAGCCTAAAAAACTTTCAGGCTTTATCGAATTGTAGTCGGAACTTACCCTTTAGGTTTCAGAAATATTCTGAAAGCTGTTCCGACTTCCGTGATATTAAATAGGCGAGCGATCCCCAAATATCCCAAGAGACTTATCACTAGAACAAATAAAAGTCTTACGGCATTCCCTCCCGGAATTTGACCCATCAGGAGATATAAAGGAAGGCCAACGATCATATATATAGCTCCTAAACGTCCATAAAAACCACAGATTTCTCCGATATGAATAGCAATGGAATATCGTCTCAGTAGCCGAATTGTTGTCCAGGCGCCAATGTAATAGCTGACGGAGAGAGCTCCGGCTAGTCCAACAGTGACCCATTTGGCCGGGAGCGCCAACACGCATGCCAACGAGCCAATTATTGACACCATATTCATCACTACATTGCTTAAAACTTGTAGTTTCACATTTTCGAATGCATTCAAACCCCGAAGAGCAATCAAATTGACACTCAATGGCATTAACCCAAAAGAAAAACCAGCAAGGACTAATCCTAGGTACCGAGCATCTGGATTAGAGATCCCGAAAAACAAGGATCTTGTTATGAGAGGTCCAAACAAAAAGAATGCAATTCCGCTTGGAACCGTGATGATCCCGACTAATCGGATAGCCTTGACGAGTTCATTATGAATCTTTTCGTATTTCTTGTCGATTGCCTGCGCGGATAATATAGGAAGCAGAGCAGTAACAATGGAAATTGTAACGATCGAATGAGGCAACATAAGGATTAAAAATGCATTCCCGTATGGCGTATAACCCACCCCAGTCGTAATGCCATCTTTGATGGCTCTTACAGCAGCGCCGGTCGAAAAATTGACGGTTATTAAATAACTCAACTGAGAAATAGCTGCAAACATGAGTGTCCACGATGCCAGCTTTAAAGAGGTTTTGATTTCTGGATCTTTCCAATCAAAACGTGGTTGAATCCTTATTTTTGTTCCTTTGATAACTGGGATTAAAAAAAGCACTTGTACAACGAAACCTGCTGTGGTTCCGATGCCCATCCACGTTGCTTGGGAATTAGTTATGGTCGAAACTGACCACCCATTGGAAATATGTAAGTAGTAAGAAAAAACCGAGATAACAATTAAATTATTTAAAACTGGAGCCCACATCATCGCGCCAAATTTTCCTTTGGCGTTTGCCACCTGTCCCAGCAGGGCAAACAGCCCCATAAAAAAGATTTGCGGCAAGCAATATCTCATAAATAACACTGTTAGATGGAACTCCGGTCTACCTTCATAACTGCTTGCGAATACCCGAACCAATAAAGGTGCGACAATAACCGAAACTACAACAACCGCTCCTAGAACTACACAGGTAGCGGTAATCAGTCTGGAGATAAATGCCGATCCGCCATCAGGTAGGCGAATGGCTCGAACCAGTTGAGGTACAAATACCGCCGTGAGTGCTCCCCCGATGATTAAGTTGTATAAAATATTGGGCATCGTGTTTGCGACGTTGTACGTGTCTCCTAGAAGTGTCGTTCCAAGCACGGCCACCAAAAGTAATCCACGAATTAGCCCTGTCACTCTAGAAAATATTGTGCCGATCGCCATCACTGTGGAAGTGCGAATCAAGGATTCATGGCTCATTTTTTGCCACGCCTGATTCTGCGAATCCCCTGGATTATGGCTGCAAGAAATAGCACGATTGCGGCAGTGGTCGTGATCCACGTCGCTACCGGACTTAAAACTGATAATTCAATGGGATACGTGAGGGGTTCCCCCAATATATCCCCGCTCGGAGTTCTTAATTCGATGCGAATACCAGAAGAGCCTGAAGTTAAGACGGTTAAGGGAATTAACACTTGAATTTTGGAATTGCCACGAATGACTTCTTGGGTCACAGGCGCAACTCGGATTTTGGCATTTGCTGGGTGTATATATAGATTTATTTTTGCACTAGTTGGAAATTTGTTAGCTATCGTAATTGGAATATTTTGATGTGTAGACGTCACCGTAAATTTGCCAGGACTAAGGTAAATCATGTGCAACTGTAAGTAAGCATTAGCAGTTAGATCTCGAATCAAATATTCTCTGCGCGCGGAGGGTAGATCTGGGTTGAGCAACTTCATTAGTGCGAGCTTGTATCCATCTCTCTTGATTGGATCAACATACATAGAAGTTTTTCTAAAATTATCTGTAGCCGTGTTGACGGCTTCGATATCAGATCGGGTCAGCGTAAATTGACTTTTATTATGATAGGAAACAACAGGCTTAGCAGGACGGTTAAGTAAAGTCTCAAGAATTTTTGTTGACGCAGAAAGGACGAAGTGCGCTTCATCAGCTAATAAGCGATTCACCCAATAGCGCGAGGGGTTACCATAAACGATTACAGAAACATCATTCGTGGCGGTAGCTTGTGTCAGCTGGGCCAACCAGGCTTGAGCGAAAATTTGGCCGGCCCCGTCTGATCCATCAGTAAGTTTGTAACCATTGCTCATCGCAACGACTTCTTCAATCAAAGCTGGGTCAATTCTCAAGGTCTGAACATTTTTTGGTGGGTTGAAAACAATCGATCCTAGTCTTCCAGTAACTGAAAGGGTCATCGCAAGATCGTCGTCAATGAACAAACCATCAATTTGTCTATGAGTTGGTTCGGTTAGGACGACATTCGTAGCGGCGTTCGCAGTGGGTATCCCTAACAATAGAAAGAACAGAGCAAGGATTACTCCCGACCGTCTTTTCATACTTTTAATTCACCCGATTTTGCAATCAGCTTTTTTTCATCTGGATATGCCAGCAAACTAATTATCTCTTCCAATGGAAACCAGCCGACATCGTCAACTTCACTTATTTGGGGTGCGAGGGTTCCGCCAACTTCTCGGAATAAGAAGTGGTGGACTGTTTTATGAATTCTTTTCCCGCCGGCCATAAACCAAAAATCAATCACACCTAGTTCTCTGGCGATCTCACTTCGAATACCGGTTTCTTCCGCCACTTCCCGAATTGCGGCTTGCTCAGGGGTTTCACCTGATTCGATATGGCCTTTTGGTAGTGACCAGAGTAAGCGTTCTCGCGAGGCATCTTTTAAGTCCCGACGGCCTATAAGTAAACCTTTTGTGCCTGATCCGTCAATAACTAATCCCCCAGCGCTTACCTCGTCAACGCGTTTCGCATAGGTGGATCCTTGTTGTTTGGGAGCGGTTTTTTTTGGCATTGTCCGTTCCGGGAATTGATTGCTCTCTGAGCCTGCCGAAGCAGGTGAAGGATTCGAGGTGGTTGTTAGTGGGCTATTCGGACGTCGTCTCCGCCGTTTTTTCCGCTTTGCATCGCCACCCACACCAGGTGCCGGGGTCATAGGATAAGGCTACTATCCTAGCCTCATTTATTGTGAAACCAGAAGTGAAAACCCAAGTGAAACCTGAAACGATCGTCCAAGATGTCAACCCGAGCGAACCTCGAGTACTGGCTACCCAGTTGGCTATGAGCGCCTTGAAAGAGCATTCACACATTATTTCAACGCTCGCAGCGGCCTTTGCTGCCGAAAATTTCACTTTGGCGTTGGTGGGCGGACCTGTGCGCGACGCGATCTTGGGCCGGTTAGGTAATGACTTGGACTTCACCACAAATGCCCGACCAGTGAGTACAGCGAAAATATTGAAAAAATGGGCAGATGCGATCTGGGAAACCGGTGCGCTCTACGGGACTATTGCTGCTAAGAAGGGCGATGTCACGATAGAAATTACTACATACCGAAGCGACGTTTATGATTCAGATTCGCGGAAACCAGATGTTAATTTTGGAAATTCTATTGAAGGAGATTTGGCTAGACGTGATTTTACAGTGAATGCCATGGCAATCGAGCTCACAGGCAATCAACCACAGTTCATCGACTTATTTGATGGCGCAAACGATCTCGCTCGAAAAATTCTTCGTACACCAGGAAGTGCAACTGATAGCTTCTCTGATGATCCATTACGGATGATGCGCGCTGCTCGATTTGTGAGTCAATTAGAGTTTACGGTGACGCAGGAGATCATTGATGCAATAAAAGAGTTGTCGGGAAGATTGTCAATTATTTCTGCAGAACGAATCCGAGACGAATTAACAAAAACTTTGATGTCAGACAACCCACGGTTAGGACTTCTTCTTTTAGTAGAAACCGGCTTAGCGCAATTGTTTTTACCCGAATTACCAAAACTTAAATTAGAAATCGATGAACACCACCATCATAAAGATGTGTATGAGCACACTCTCACCGTTTTGGATCAAGCCATCGCACTAGAGGATCGACTAGGTGGACCAAACCTGATTATTCGATTGGCAGCCTTACTTCACGATATAGGTAAACCGCGGACTCGGGAATTGATTCCGGGAGGCGGTGTTTCTTTCCATCATCATGAAGTGGTGGGCTCGAAGATGGCAACAAAGAGATTGAAGGAATTACGTTTTGATAGTAAAACGATCACAGATGTATCGCAATTAGTTTTTCTACATTTGCGTTTTCA
>Ga0136641_1000660_pt1 | contig 14685 bp, 14 predicted proteins | sample EliLak1302023Y_FD_115312 | JGI IMG/M metagenome (GOLD analysis project Ga0136641, IMG submission 115312) | Freshwater microbial communities from Elizabeth Lake, Yosemite National Park, California, USA - 13020-23Y | ecosystem: Environmental > Aquatic > Freshwater > Lake ...
ATTGAAAAAATTGCAAAATCAGGCTCTGAGCTCCAGCTTTATTCGGTGAATAACATTACAAGTGGTACAGATGCTCAAGGCGAAGTAACTGTTAGATTATCTAAGGGCGGCCGTATTGTTAATGGACAAGGTGCCGATACAGATATTGTAATAGCCTCTGCTAAGGCTTATATCAATGGACTGAATAAGCTTCTTTCAAAATCCGAACGTGCTCATCCACAAGTCTAGAGGTTAATTTGAATCTAGCGCTTTTTGATTTAGACAATACTATTTTAGCTGGGGACAGTGATTATAACTGGAGCCGATTTCTTATTAAAGAAGGCTACTTAGATGCCGCAATTCATGCAGAAAAAAATGAAAAATTCTATGCTGATTACAAAGAAGGTAATTTAGATATATTCGCTTTCGTTGAGTTTCAGTTTAAGCCGCTTGCAAGAAATCCCAGAAAGGTCCTTGATCAATTGCTTCATCAGTACATTGTGGAAATCATCAATCCTATGATTACCGATAAAGCATACGCATTAGTAAAAAAACATCAAGATGATGGTGATCTTCTTATAGTAATCACAGCAACGAATAGTTTTATCACAAAACCCATTGCTCAAATATTTGGGATTCAAAATTTAATAGGCACTGACCCCGAAGAAAAAGACGGGGAATTTACGGGTAAGGTTTCAGGAACTCCCTCTTTTAAGGAAGGTAAAGTGACTCGCTTAGAGGAGTGGCTAAAAAATAAAAAATTATCACTCAGTGACTTTGAAAAATCCTACTTTTATAGTGACTCGCATAATGACTTACCTTTACTCAAAAAAGTCACTCATCCAGTAGTGGTTGATTCAGATGATATTTTAAAAGAATACGCGAAGTCTCAAGGCTGGCCTCAAATTTCGTTAAGGTAATTTTATCGATGAAGAATAATTTCTAGAACAAATTTACTTCCAAGGTAAGACAGTGCAAGCAATAAAAAAGCTATGAGTGAGATATAAATAGATTTCTTTCCGCGCCAACCATAAAGTCTTTTCCCCATTAAAAGAAGTCCATAAACAAGCCAAGCCAAGATTGAGAAAACTGTCTTATGGTTGAACTGAAGAGGGGTCCCAAAGACTTGCTCCGAAAATAAAATACCACTAAGAAGCGTAATGGTTAATAAAAGAAAACCAATTTTATTGATATTAAAAAGGAAATTTTCCATTTCAATGAGGGGCTGTGATCCACTTAGGACCATATCTATTTTCTTTTTTTGATGAAGTTTATTTTCAAAGATCAAAATAAATATGGCCAGGTAAGCTGAGAAAGTGAATAAGCTGTATGCGAATAGAGCAATGGCAATATGTGTAATAAACAATACGGACAGATCTGAAGTTAAAAAATGATTAGATGAAAATAGAGGATGTATGTTTAGTAAGAAGATAGTTGGAATAAGTAAAAATGGCTGCAAATAATTAAAATTTTTATTAAAATTAAGTACCCAGAAAATCAATATACTGAAAAATGAAGTGGCAATAAGGGCATTCGCAAAGCTTAAATCAATTGGATGGAAAGAAATACTTGTTCTCAGAATTGTAAAATGAGCCAATAAGCCTAATCCTACAAGGGCAGCATTGAAAGTAGTTAATTTTTTATCTGGCTTTGGTTTCTTAAATAATAATAGACTTGGCGTAAGATAACAGAAAGAAGCAAATAAAATTGGTAACCAAATTTCCATAATTTTTAATTGGTAATTAAAGGTTTAATATACCATGTACGTAACGAAGAGTTAACTTAAAACAGGATAGCCACATGTTAGAAAATTTAACGGACCGATTACAAAGTGTTATTAAAACGATCCGCGGACAAGCGAGATTTTCTGAGCAAAATATTAGTGACGCTATGCGCGAAGTCAGAATCGCTTTAATTGAGGCAGATGTCGCCTTAGCCGTTGTTAAAGACTTTATTGATCGCGTTAAAACTAAGGCACTAGGTGTTGAAGTATTACAAAGCTTATCACCCGGACAGGCAATCATTAAGATTGTTCAAGATGAGCTAACGATTCTTATGGGGGATCAAAATGTTTCCTTAGATCTAAATGTCTCTCCTCCAGCTGTTATTTTAATGGCGGGCTTGCAGGGCTCGGGCAAAACAACAACATCCGCTAAACTTGCAAAACTTCTTATTGAAAAAAAGAAAAAAGTATTACTTGCGAGTGCCGATGTCTATCGACCAGCTGCTATTGATCAACTTAAAACTCTTGCCAAGACTTTAAATATTGAATGTTTTGATTCCAACCCAAGCCAGAAGCCTTTAAAGATTGCATCAGAAACTATTGATTACGCAAAAAAACATTTTTTTGATGTTGTTATCTTTGATACTGCAGGTCGATTAGGTATTGATGTTGAGATGATGGATGAAATTAAGGCGCTTCATAAAAAATTAAATCCTGTTGAAACTTTATTTGTTGTTGACGCTATGCAAGGCCAAGACGCTGTGAATACAGCAAAAGCTTTTGGAGATGCTCTACCTCTCACTGGCGTCATTCTGACTAAGTTAGATAGTGATACACGAGGTGGCGCAGCACTATCTGTGAGATACATCACAGGCAAGCCTATTAAATATATTGGCACAAGCGAAAAAATCAATGGTCTCGAGCCCTTTCATCCAGAAAGAATGGCATCAAGAATTCTTGGCATGGGTGATATTGTCAGTCTCGTTGAAGATGCTCAAAAAACAATAGATGTAAAAGAGGCTGAGAAGTTAGCTGAAAAAGTTAAATCAGGAAAAAATTTCGATCTTGAAGATTTTAAAAATCAAATAGTACAAATGAAAAAAATGGGCGGGGTAGGTGCATTGATGGACAAAATGCCTGCTCAATTTACGAGCGCTGCATCTAAAATTAATCCTGAAGATGGAGATAAATCACTTCGTCAGATAGAGGCTATTATCAGCTCGATGACGCCCCTTGAAAGAAGAAAGCCTGAGCTTATTAAGGCTACGAGAAAGAAAAGGATTGCTTCGGGATCTGGCGTACAAGTTCAAGATGTAAATCGGGTTCTTAATCAATTCGAAGAGATGCAAAAGATGATGAAAATGTTCTCAAAAGGTGGCTTAGGCAAGCTTATGAGGGGTATGGCAGGAAAAATACCAGGTCTAAGGCCTTAATCTTCGATAATCATTATTGACCAATCAGGCTCAATAACGGATAATTCTTTGTTTTGTTTCACCTGGGTTGGTAGCTCAGTTGGTAGAGCAGCGGACTTTTAATCCGTTTGTCGCGGGTTCGACCCCCGCCCGACCCACCATTATTATATTAACTTTTCCCCGGTTAATTTTCGTAAAACTTCAAGTGGACTTTTGTCTCTAAAATATTGTTTTGATGGTGGCAAATGAAACGTTTGTTCCATCATATATTGGCCTGACATTACTGCGTGAGCAGCTTGGTCAGAGAAGCAAATCCAAACCGCTCCTGGTTTAAAAGGTACCGTGATTTGAGGTGCATTTTTCTGGTATGTTAAATCTGATTTCATTGCATCATGAAGACCGAGCATTAAATGGTCATACTTACTTCGAAAAGATTTTGTAACGCCCAAAAAATTAATTAATTTTGCTTGTAAGCGAGAGTAAGGTTTGATGTTGTTTATATATCGATTTGCAATATCTTCGAAAGGCTCCCCAATTCTCCAAACTCTTGGCTGATCATTTGGATTTACATTCACGAAAACTCTAAGAATACGCTCTCCATAATTTGGTCTCGACGGAAATGAGTCTACATGTAGCCTTTTATCATCAGCTCTCCATGAAGTTTCTCTTATACTTACATCCATAGGTCTAAAGCTAGTAGGGGCTAATTTTAAATATTTTTTGTATTTAGGAAAAGCAGAAAAAATTAAGCTTCTAGCATCCTCTCTGAATCTATTAATCAGGGCAGTTAATTCTTTAATATCATTTTCTGATCCATTTGCACCTTTTAAAATACCTTTTGAATCAAGACTAATATTTCTGGATTTTTTATTCAGTACGCTTGGACTAAAAAATTTTTTTTCATTTTGCGTTATTTCAAATTTAAGACCTTCAATATAGAGGACCTTGCCATTTTCTAAATCTTTAGGCCAAGCAGATTGAAATTTTTTTAGCTTCCATGAAGAGGCTTTAATTTTTACAAGTTGAGATTGTTTTTGATTAATCATATTTAAATAAAAATTGATTTAGATGATCAAGTAATAAAAGATTATATGACCTTAATAACACAAACAATTGATATAAATCAACGTTAGGATTTTTAATAAATTTGGCGCGCCCGAAGAGATTCGAACTCCTGACCCCTTGGTTCGAAGCCAAGTACTCTATCCAGCTGAGCTACGGGCGCATAAATAGTAGGAATGATATAAAAAATTAAAAGTGGCGCGCCCGAAGAGATTCGAACTCCTGACCCCTTGGTTCGTAGCCAAGTACTCTATCCAGCTGAGCTACGGGCGCGTAGTGACATTATAACTTAATGATATTGAATAATGGCGGAGAGCGAGGGATTCGAACCCTCGATACAGGTTTAAGCCCGTATGCTTCCTTAGCAGGGAAGTGCCTTCGACCACTCGGCCAGCTCTCCAGAAGCGCGAACGATACGCTAAATTGCTTTAAAAATCAATTTCTAGGGCTTATGCATCAAGCCCAAAAGCTTTGTGAAGGGCTCTGACTGCAAGTTCTAGATATTTTTCATCAATCAAAACTGAAATTTTTATTTCGCTGGTTGAAATCATATCGATATTAATGCCTTCTTCAGATAATGTTCTAAACATTTGGCTTGCAACGCCCACATGCGAACGCATGCCAACCCCCACAATAGAGACTTTTGCAATTTTATCGTTACCATTAACTTCTCTAGCACCTAAGTGATTTTTAACCTTTTCATTAAGAATAGTAAGTGCTTTATTTAGATCATTCCTATTTACTGTAAATGTAAAATCAGTTGTTCCAACTGTGCCTACATTTTGAATAATCATGTCTACGTCAATTTTGGCGTCTGCTATAGGGCCAAGTATTTGATAAGCAATGCCTGGCTTGTCTGGGACACCTAGAATGCTGACTTTTGCTTCATCTCGATTAAAAGCGATACCTGAAATAATGGGATCTTCCATATTATTTTTTTCCTCAAATGTAATTAGAGTGCCGTCACCTTCTTCTTCAAAGCTTGATAACACTCTTAATTTAACTTTGTATTTACCTGCAAATTCGACTGATCTAATTTGAAGTACTTTTGATCCAAGACTTGCCATCTCTAACATCTCTTCAAAAGTAATTGAATCTAATTTTTTAGCTTCAGGAACAACTCTAGGGTCGGTCGTATAAATACCGTCCACATCTGTATAAATTTGACATTCATCAGCTTTAAGAGCTGCGGCTAATGCGACACCCGTTGTGTCAGAGCCGCCGCGTCCGAGAGTCGTAATGTTGCCTTGTTCATCAACACCTTGAAATCCAGCTACAACGACCACATAACCCTTGTCTAGATCTTCTTGAATATTGTTATGGTCTATTTTTAATATTCTGGCTTTAGTATGAGCATCGTCAGTCAAGATTTTAACCTGGGAGCCTGTATAGCTTTTAGCTTTAATACCAAGATCAATTAAAGCAAGCGCTGTCATACCAATACTCACTTGCTCCCCAGTTGAGACCATGACATCTAACTCGCGAGTATCAGGCTCCTCCATAATTTCTTTGGCGAGTCCAATCAGTCGATTAGTTTCGCCTGACATTGCCGAGACAACAACAACAACTTGATGACCAAGTGATTTGTAACGCGCAACACGTCTTGCAACTGCCCGGATTCTTTCCGGTGTTCCAACTGACGTGCCACCATATTTTTGTATAATTAAACTCATAGGTATTAGTTAAGAATTATTTTCTTTATTTTAGTTAAACAATCATTAAAGGCTTGATCGAGAAGCTCGGGTTTCGATCCTCCAGCCATTGCAAGATCAGGTTTGCCTCCACCTTTGCCACCAATTGCAATTGCCAAATCGCTTGCGATATCACCCGCTTTTATTTTTTGTATTAAATCGTTAGTTACTCCAACGGCTAAAGTTACCTTGCCTTGATCAACAGCACTTAAAATTATAACTGCACTTTTAAGTTCTGATTTAAGTTTATCAATCGTCTCTCTTAGCGCTGAAGCGTCTGCAGAAGCTAATTTTTCCATAAGCACATTAATCTCACCTACTAAGATTGCTTTCTTAGCTAAATCACCACTTTCGGACGATGCAATTTTTGATTTAAGTTGCTGAATATTTTTTTCATGTTCTTTGATCTGATCTTGCATTTGATCTATTTTGTTTGAAAGTTCTGTCGAAGGTACTTTGAGATCATGCGCTAAACGATCGAGGATTGAAACATGATCATTCATATAGCGTATGACATTAAATCCTGTGGTAGCTTCAATACGTCTGATACCTGAAGAAATACCTGTTTCAGATATAATTTTAAAAGCACCAATATCACCTGTTCTATGCACATGAGTGCCACCACACAGCTCCTTGCTTGATCCGATGCTAAGCACTCTCACTTCATCAGAATATTTTTCTCCGAAAAGCATCATGGCACCACTTTTTTTAGCGTCTTCTAGGGCCATTGTTTTGGCTTCTGTATCTGTATTATTAAGTATTTCTTGATTAACAGCGATTTCAACTGAATTAATTTCATCAGCACTTAAAGCTTGAGGATGAGAAAAGTCAAAGCGTGTTTTTGAGTCATCAACAAGAGAACCTTTTTGTTCGACATGCTCGCCCAATGTTTTTTTGAGTGCTTTATGAAGCAAGTGCGTAGCTGAATGATTACGCATAATATGTTTTCTTAAATCATGATCCACAGTTGCAGTGACCTCATCAGATACCTTGATGCTATTTGATTCAACAACGCCATAATGCACATAAATTTTTGCTTTAATTTTTTGTGTATCTGCAACAGCAAAGATACCGTTAGAAGTTTTGATGACACCTTGATCTCCAATTTGACCACCAGATTCAGCATAAAACGGAGTGATATCAAGAATGACAATACCAGATTCACCTTTTAGTAATTCTTTTTTAGACTCGTCATCTTTAAATAAAGCTAAAACTTTTGCTTTGCACTCGGAAGATTCATAACCTTTAAAGACTGTAGCTTCACCGCTATAGTCAATATTCATTTTCATTTTGAATTTATTAGAGGATCGAGCCATGGATTTTTGAGCCTCCATAGCTTTATCAAAACCTTCTTGATCAATCAATAGATTTTTTTCACGGCAGATGTCCGCAGTGAGGTCTAAAGGAAAGCCAAATGTGTCATGAAGCTTGAAAGCAATCTGACCATCGAAAGTTATTTGATTACTTTTAATTAAAACATCAATAGATTCTTCTAATATATTCATGCCATTTTCAATGGTTTCAAAAAAGCGCTCTTCTTCTTGCTGAAGTGATAGCTCAATGTTTTGTTTATTCTTTTTGATATCTGGGTAAGCGCTAGCTAACATATGAACTACATCGCCCACTAATTGGTGGAAGAATGGCTTCCTGCAGCCAAGTTTATAGCCATGTCTAATAGCTCTTCGAATAATTCTTCTTAAGACATAGCCGCGACCCTCGTTACTTGGAATCACGCCATCAGAAATTAGAAAAGTGCAGGCGCGAATATGATCTGACAGCACTTTTAATGAAGGATGAGTAAGGTCTGAAGTTTTTGTAATCTTTGCAGCTGATTTAATGAGAGGGACAAATAAATCTGTTTCATAATTTGCATGAACACCCTGAAGGACAGCACTTATTCTCTCCAAACCCATCCCAGTATCAACAGAAGGTTTTGGAAGTAAATGCATAGTCCCTTTGTCGTCGCGGTTATATTGCATGAAAACAATATTCCAGATTTCAATAAAGCGATCGCCATCTTCATCTTTAGATCCTGGAGGTCCGCCAGGTATATGACTTCCGTGATCATAAAATATTTCAGTACATGGACCACATGGCCCAGTATCACCCATCATCCAAAAATTATCTGATGCGTATTTTGTTCCCTTGTTATCTCCAATACGGACAATTTTCTCTGGTTGAATACCAATTAACTTAGACCAGATATCATAAGCTTCTTCATCTTCACTATAAACAGTGACCAAAAGTTTTTCTTTAGGAATTTTGTAAACTTCAGTAAGGAGTTCCCATGCATATTGAATAGCATCTTTTTTGAAATAATCACCGAAACTAAAATTACCCAGCATTTCAAAAAAGGTATGGTGTCTGGCTGTGTAGCCGACGTTTTCTAAGTCATTATGTTTGCCACCAGCCCTTACGCATTTTTGACTTGATGTTGCACGTGCGTAATTTCGCTTATCAAATCCAAGAAAAACATCTTTGAATTGATTCATCCCTGCATTTGTGAAAAGCAAAGTAGGATCTTCACCGGGCACTAAAGAGCTAGAGCTTACAATTTGATGTTGTTTGCTTTTAAAGAAATTGAGAAAAATATCTCTAATTTCATTGCTTGAGATCATTGGATTATTTGAGAGAGATGACATGCGCTGGCTATTCTTCCTTGGCGTTCAATATTTTTTTTATAAGCGAAACATCAAACCCGCGACTTTGCATAAAGCGAGCTTGTTTTGACCATTCTTCTTTAGAGGAGGGTAAAAGTTTAAATTTTTTTTGCCAGACTTGTTTTGCATATGATAGTTCTTGGTTTTTCAGGGGCTCTAGATATTGGTCAATAAGCGTTTGATCGATACCCTTTTCCTCAAGTTGTCGGATGATTTTATAACGCCCAAATTTATTTTTCTTTGCATGTATAAATTGTTCGCAATACCGCTCATTGGAGAGCCAACCTTCCGACACTAAAGACGATAAAAAAAGATCTAATATATCTTCGTCAAATTCAAGCGTAAAAGCATATTCACTTATTTTTAATTTTAATTCGAGATATGAATATTCTCTTTTTGCTAAGTAATACAGCGCTCTTTTCTTAAGTAAAACTGATGGATTATTTTTTGTATTACTCAGTTTCGTCAGTTTCCTGAGGCGCAGTCATCGCTTCTGTTAGTGTCGATGAGTTTGCTCTAATTTTATCTTCAATTTCTTGAGCAATTTTTGGATTTTCTTTCAGGAACTCTCTCGCATTATCTTTGCCTTGGCCAATTTTTTCACCGTTATAGCTATACCAAGAACCTGCTTTTTCGACGAAATTTAATTGCGCTCCAATCTCAATAATTTCGCCTTCTCTTGAAATACCTTCACCATAAAGCACATCAAATTCAGCCTGTCTAAATGGCGGTGCAACTTTGTTTTTAACCACTTTAACTCGTGTTTCAGCGCCCACGACTTCGTCACCTTTTTTAATAGCACCTATACGACGTATATCAAGTCTCACAGAGGCGTAAAATTTTAGTGCATTACCACCTGTGGTTGTTTCTGGATTACCAAACATCACACCAATTTTCATACGAATTTGATTAATAAAGATGACAAGGGTATTTGTTTTTTTAATATTACCCGTTAATTTTCTTAACGCTTGAGACATAAGTCGAGCCTGAAGGCCCATATGTGAGTCACCCATTTCGCCTTCAATTTCTGCACGTGGCGTAAGAGCTGCCACAGAGTCAATCACCACAATGTCTACTGAACCACTTCGCACAAGCATATCCGCAATCTCAAGAGCCTGTTCTCCAGTGTCAGGCTGAGAAATCAGCAAGTCTGGAACAACAACGCCTAGCTTTGCTGCATATTGAGGGTCAAGAGCATGTTCGGCATCTATAAAGGCTGCAACGCCTCCAAGTTTTTGCATTTGAGCTATGACTGATAACGTTAAAGATGTCTTACCTGAAGATTCTGGCCCGTATATTTCAACTACACGTCCTCGAGGTAATCCGCCGATACCAAGAGCAATATCAAGACCGATTGAGCCTGTTGAAACAGACTGAATATCTTCGATGACTTCGGAATCATCCATTCTCATGACTGAACCTTTTCCGAATTGTTTTTCGATCTGCGCTAGTGCTGCAGCGAGGGCTTTACTTTTGTTGTCATCCATCTAAATATGCCTTTAATTAAGTGTTTTTATCACTGATAATTATTTCATACTTGGAGATTTAAAGTAAGCGCTAAGACCTGATTTAGTGCAAATAGACAAGAAGATTCACGTATATTTTCCCTTGATCCTGGGAAGACTTTCGAGACATTAAAAATGATCTTATTTTGATATGCGATTGCAAAAAAAACAGTACCTACAGGCTTGTCGGAGGAACCTCCTCCAGGGCCAGCAATTCCAGTAATAGAAAGCGTAATATCGGCAAGACTCTTATTTAAAGCGCCCAATGCCATTTCCGAAGCAGTTTCTTTACTTACAGCCCCAAAATTTGAAAGCGTCTTTGTATCAACATCAAGTAAATCTATTTTTGACTCATTACTATAAGTCACAAATCCACGATCAAACCAGGCGGAGCTTCCGGAGATGCTTGTCAGATATTGGCTTAACATACCCCCAGTGCAAGACTCAGCCACTGCAATATGAATTTTTTTTTGCGCAAGCAAGCTGCCTAATTGAAGGCATATTTCTTCTATGAGTTTATGAGCCATTGAATTAAGAAAAAAATGAATAAAGCAAAGAGGGCTGCAGCATAGTCATCAAGCATGATGCCTAATCCGCCATCTACATGTTTATCTAAATAATTTATCGGAAAGGGCTTCCAAATATCAAACAACCTAAAGAGTAAAAATAATTGAATGATTTGTATGAAATTCCAAAGGGGTTGGCAAATGACTAGCATTAGAAAGAAGGCTGCAATTTCATCCCAAACAATAGCGCTTGGATCTTTTACTTTGAGCGCGCGTGCAGTTTGACCACAAATAAAAATCCCAATGATTGCAAAAAATATAGAAATCAATATTTGCGTAAAAGAACTGTAAGAAGAAATCAATAAATAAAGTGGAATTGCTACAAGCGTGCCTAATGTGCCTGGAGCCTTTCTTGAGAGGCCGGTACCAAAACCTAGCGCTAAAAAATACGCAGGATGTTTAAGGAGAAATTTAAGGTTAGGCAAAATGGTCAAATCCTTTAGATCTAAATGATAGTAATTTACCATTTTCATTCATTATCTTTATAGATCTTTGATTGCTGATAGAGCCAATCATACTAATTTTAGTATTCGTTTCTTTTGCAATCTTTTCTATATGAGCCCTATTTTTTAAAGGCGCTGTAAATAATAATTCATAATCATCACCGCCATTTAATGCGAAATGATATTTTTTTGATGTTTTAATAAAGTCATCGCAAGGTATTTGATTCAAAAAAATTGTTGCACCTTTCTTTGAATTTTTTATGATATGACCTAAATCTTGAATCAGACCATCAGAGATATCAATGCAACTATGAGCGAACTTAGATAAATGAAGACCAAATAAAACTTTTGGCACGGGCATTTCGAGCGCCTTAATACATTTTGTTTTCAATTGGGGAGTGAGTTTTATTTTCCCTTGAAGATTTGCAAGTCCCATTGATGCATTGCCCAATTGACCTGTCACCCATATATCATCATTTATTTTAGCCCCAGACCTTAGGAGGCTTTGTCCTTTTGCAATTTCACCCATGATGGTGATTGAAATTGTAAGAGGTCCTTTTGTCGTATCCCCACCAATAAGATCAATCCCAAATTTTTCTGCGCATTTGAAAAAACCTTGAGAGAATTTTTTGAGCCATATTTGATCTACTTTAGGCAATGATATCGACAAAGTAGCCCATTTAGCTTTTGCCCCCATTGAGGCAATATCTGAAAGATTAACTGCAAGTGATTTCCAACCCAAATGAGACGGGTCAGTTTTTTTTAGAAAATGAATATTTTCCACAAGCATGTCTGAAGAAATAACCATCTCATATTTTTTTTGGATTTGAATGATGGCCGCATCATCACCAATCCCTAAAATAGTATGTTTCGTTTTTTTATTAAAGTGGCGCTGAATAATTTCAAATTCAGAAATCATGATTACTTACCTTTAGGCCTAAAGGACTCAACGATATTAGAATGGGTTTCAATAAAAGGACCATTTAAGAGATCAACACAATAAGGGACTGCAGCAAATATGCCGTGAACAAGAGTTTCCCCCTGATCGTCCTTAAGGCCTTCGAGTGTTTGAGTAATTGATTTGGGCTGGCCTGGTAAATTAATAATCAGGGTATTTTTACGAATCACAGCTACTTGTCTTGAGAGAATAGCGGTGGGCACAAAATGAAGGCTGATTTGACGCATTTGCTCTCCAAAACCAGGCATCTCTCGATCCGCAATTCCCATAGTAGCTTCAGGTGTTACATCTCTCTCAGCAGGTCCTGTGCCCCCTGTAGTGAAAATGAGATCACACTTTTCTATATCCACAAGATGAATGAGTGAAGATTCAATCACACCTCTTTCATCAGGAATTATTTTTTCAAGCGTTTCGAAAGGAGAGGCTATAGCTTTTTGAAGCCAGGCTTTAAGATTAGGGATGCCTTGATCCTCATATTCGCCTTTTGAGGCTCTGTCGCTAATTGAAATGAGCCCAATTTTAGTGAACTTATTTTTCATGATAGGTCATAATTGAAGAAAACTTGATCATATCATTAACGTTTCGAAGGAATTTTATGCAATTTAAACTTATTTTTATACTGTTAAACTTTCTAAGTCTGCTAGCAGTAGCTGATGAAACAAATCTATTTCAATCCAATTACTTTACACAGAGTAACAATAGCCTTCACTCATTGCAAAATCAGCCTGATACAAAGATTTATGCAGGTATGAATAAAGATAAAGACAATACAAGAATGCTTGAAGATGGTTATGACTTAATGGGAACCTCTGCATTTCAAGGCCCCTTTGTTGAACCTAATCAGGCATTGAAACATGCTCAATCGATTCAAGCAGATGTTGTTTTTGTCTACGATCGGAAGATGAATGAAATGACTCGATCCGCTCGTTTAAGACAGATTCATGACGAAATGAAAAAAGACAACAGAGGCGAAAAAAATGCCGTGATTGAAATCTCTGAAGCCGATTTAGATAAAAATAGTAAGTTTGAATTCTATGCAACTTATTGGGCAAAGCTTCCGCAGCCAATTTTTGGTGTGCATGTCATTAAATTAGTAAAAAAGAATTCAGATACTAAAGAGAAACAACAAGAGCCAGGACTTAAAGTCATTGCGGTGATTAAAGATTCGCCTGCCTTTAAAGCAGGCATGGAAAAGGGTGATGTAGTTCTTCAATTAAACGATCTTAATGTTGATTCGCCAGAAGATTTTTCGAAAACAGTACAAAAAAATCAAGGCACTAAAGTCAAAATAAAATATATCAGAGATGCTCAGGAAAAAATTGTGACAGCAGAGCTTAATAAAAGATAATTTTATTGCTCTATAATTTTTTTAATAAGTTTAAATAATTCGCGATTGTATTTTGGAGCCTTATCTTGATTCTTTTCTTCAATAGCTTCTTTAATTGTGTCTAAAAGAATTAATTTTTTGTCGCTAGGGTGTTTAATTAAAAAATCATTAACACTTCCCGGCTCTTCAACTAATTTTTTACGCCATAGTTCGATATTATGAAAATGTTGCTTTTCTTTAAGCTCTTGTTGGTCCCAAAAAGTTATGATGGTATTTAATTCAGTAGTGTCAAAATTCCTCATAAGCTTCCCAATATACTGACTCTGCCTCCTTTTAGCGCCATTGCTTGTAATTTTTTGCATCGCAAGAATAGCCTCAAGTAAGTTAGATGGCAGATCTAAAGCTTTTAATTTAGAGGTAGATAAATCACATAATTTCAATCCGATCGACTGAAGTTTTTCTGCTTCAAGTTTGAGCTGTGTTCTACTGATGGTATCTTTTTCGAGATCTTTATCTTTTACCATATGAATGTTTGTGAGTTAATAGAGTGACTATTTCTAAGTTATGATAACAGGGTTTACTTTCTCACCCATAAAGACATGACAAAAAATCAATTTGATTTAGAGCATTTGAAGAAAATTGCTGATCGCACACTTAATTATGCAAAAAAAATAGGTGCGACTGCATCTGAGGTTGAGATAAGTTATGGTACAGGTAAAAATGTTTCTATACGTTTAGGCAATCTTGAAACCCTTGAAATTAATAGAGACAAAGGGTTTTCTGTGACGCTTTATAACGGGCAGCGAAAGGGGAGCTCGAGTTCCTCAGATTTGTCTGATCAAAGTATTGAAGATACTGTAGACGCCGCTTTTAATATTGCACGCTATACAGCGCCAGACCCTTTATTTGGTCTAGCTGATAAAGAGCTTATGGCGACTGATATGCAAGATCTTGATCTATACAACCCTTGGGACATTTCTATAGATCATTTAATTGATCTTGCGAAAGATTGTGAGGCATCAGCGCTTGACGTGAGTCAAAAAATTACCAATTCCGAAGGCGCAAGTGCTTCATCTTCAGAGGGTATTTTTATCTATGCTAATAGTCACGGCTTTGAAGGGGGCTATCCCACATCAAGACACTCCATAGGGTGCTCGGTCATTGCAGAAGAAAAATCGATGATGCAAAGAGATTATTGGTATTCATCTGCAAGACACGTTGAAGATTTGGAGTCTCCAGAATCTATAGGAACATTAGCTGGGACAAGAACACTTTCTCGATTAGGCGCACAAAAAATTAAAACATGCCATGCTCCAGTGATCTTTGAAGCACCTATAGCTGCGGGACTTATTTCATCTC
>Ga0136641_1000662_pt1 | contig 14679 bp, 10 predicted proteins | sample EliLak1302023Y_FD_115312 | JGI IMG/M metagenome (GOLD analysis project Ga0136641, IMG submission 115312) | Freshwater microbial communities from Elizabeth Lake, Yosemite National Park, California, USA - 13020-23Y | ecosystem: Environmental > Aquatic > Freshwater > Lake ...
CGTATTTTGACGGTGGTGATCTTGGTCGGCGTTGGGGTGCCATTAAAAGTAACATAAAATGGCAACAGATTGTTGATTCTCTGTCACAGTATCCTAGCACAGCCGCTCCTATTGCAGAACTTAGTAAACTTTATGGTCCTGAAGATACCTGCCTCCTTTCAGATGTGGCAAATCTTCTTCAACAGGCTGTCTGTCCCTTATTACAGTCAGTAAATCTTCAGGTAGATACATGTAAGAAGCTTAAGAAGGTGGAGGCGGGTTGGTCAATTGAGCTTGCTACTGAAGGTGAATTACCTGAGGTATTTGGTCATGTATTCTTATGCCAGGGCGGTGTTGAGAAACAACTTGATTACGGAAAGCCTGTCGTTCCACTCGATATTGCGTTAGACCCTGTTCGGCTGCGTCGTATGGTTCGTCCTGGACAGACTGTAACAGTTGTTGGACTGTCTCACAGTGGTACACTTGTCTTACGAAATTTAAATGACCTTGGTATTACTCTCAATGGAGTCTACGATACAGAGAAGCCCTTCTATTTTGCTCGCGATGGATGCTATGACGGTATTAAGGAGGAGGCTGCCACGGTTGCTGACATGATTGTCGCAAAGACACTGCCTGTCAAACTCGTATCAAATAAGGACACAAAGAATTTAGTGAAGATTATGACAAAGACTGATTGGGTTGTTCTTGCAATTGGATTTGTTGGTCGTTCAGTTTGTGTTAGTGCAATTGATGGAACACAACTCAATGAAGTTGACTATTCTCCGACGTCGGCGCTTGTTGCTGGACAGACCGATCTGCGTGGATTTGGTCTTTCATATCCCGGTGTTTCAGAGATTGAGGGAAAAACCTATAAGGATATAAGTATCCCTTCATTTGTTCAACAGATTCAACGTTGTCTTGCTGAAATCTAATCGTTTGTGCTAACAGAGAAGATGTCCCAAAACACAGGAATTAAATCAATGAATAGTATTTTACCGCTGGGAGTAAAAAATTCGATGAATTCGATAAACTCAATTGCTACAAATGTAGCGAATAATGCTAGCAGAATGATGCCTTCAATGCCCGCAATGCCTTCAATGCCCGCAATGCCTTCAATGCCATCTATGCCCACAATCTCTTCGATTCCATGGCTAGCACTTGGTAGTTTTGTTGCTCTTGTTTCGGTCATTGTTATTCTCCTTTACTATTTCAATCAACAGGTGAACGATGGTATGAATAAGATGATATATTCAATGCGAAAGGCATTTGGAATGGACTCCCAGCCTCCTCCGCCGTTAGATCCTATGACACCGATTACAATGCCCCCGCCTGATATTGGAGCCAGTGCGTCCCCTCCAAATACAGTTGTTGAGAAGATTCTGCCCCAAGGTGGGTCACAAGTCTTCAACGTGAGTAGGAATACGTTTACATATTATGATGCGGAACCGCTCTGTAAGGCACTTGGTGCGGAACTCGCGACCTATGACCAAGTAAAACAATCGTGGCAACAGGGTGCGGATTGGTGTAACTATGGATGGGTAAAGGGACAAATGGCACTCTATCCTACTCAAAAGGATACGTATGAAAAACTACAAGCAGGTCCTGAAGAGCAACGCATGGCGTGCGGAAATCCCGGATTAAATGGTGGATATTTTGATAATCCTGAACTGAAGTTTGGTGTCAATTGTTACGGTCCGAAGCCTTCACAGAGTGCTCATGATGCGAATGAACTATCAAAGGGTACGCCAATAAGTCCGGATGCTCTGGAGTTTGATAAGAAAGTATCACACTACAAGTCTGAAGCAGATAATATTGGTGTAATGCCGTTTAGTACAAATAAGTGGAGCAACTGAGCCCTTCACTCCCAGCGACCCACCTTTGTAGTCCCTCTACGGTTCATTTGGTCAAGTAAATACGGATCAATCGCACCCATCTTCTTTTGACGGATAATATCATCTTCTGAATCACTATCATCACCCATTGAAGTCAATCTTGATTTGGTGATGTTAATAAAGCTCCACATGAACATAGGCAGTACCCCACGAATCTTTGCAGAAAGTTGCGGATTCTCATAAAAATCTCCTAGCTCTTCATACATAGTCCATCGCTTATCCCACCATTCTTCATCAAGAATATGCTCATACCAATCAAAATCATCAGGAGTTCCATCTTCATTTTCAAGAATCGGGTATCTTTTTTGTTCAATTGTATAAAATACAAGTCGATAAAAGTTATGAACACATTCTTTTTCACTAATTGTAAATATATATCCTTCATGAACCATATTTGAATAAAAAGAGAGTACTATTTTTTTTAGAAATACATATCGTTTCATTGATTCTGTTCCGTGACTCAAATATACATATGAATTTAACCACCGAGTAAACTGATCCTGTAGTTTAGTCATTCACCATACTATAAGTATATAACGGTCAATATTTAGGCGGTCTGCTTTTTAAGTTTTTTTGATACAGTTGAGCCACGTTCTGATTTAAGAAACTTGATAATATCGGTTGTTTCATCCGCTGCCTTTCGCCCAGACCGTTCATAATATTCATGTAATAATTCTTCAATTCGTGTAATTGTGAGTGGATTTGTATGTTTCTCTTCTGTAACACTGAGTTTTCCACCTGCAATCTGAATAATCGCATTCTCCATATTAAAGTCACGAAGTGAATTCATAATCTTTGTTTCAAACTCGTCTTTTACTTTCCGGGCATTCTGTATTTGACGATTTAAGTTACTTGCTAGATTATCATAATGAACCCAGTTCCGAACCAAATCTCCAAATTGATTTCTGTCAAGTGCCATCTCCTACCATAGGAGTAAAGACATTTGTTAGGCTAGACGCATTCTTCATTTGAAGCACAACAGCGGCAAATGTACACATGGCAAGTATCAGTAAAAGTCCAAAGAGTACACATGTTAATACAATATATGGAAACACACGTTCTAAAACATGATTAAGTAATGGGTCCATTACATAATGATGTAATTTCTTCAAAGTCTCCTCTTTTTGAAGATACATAATTACACGTTCAAGCATTGGTTGTTTTTCGACCGGCATCTGTGGTTTGTTTTCATTAGATTTTTATTTATGTACCGCAGAAATGAAGCTATTATTGGATTCACCTGTTTTCTTTTCAAAAGATTCAATCTACGTTTCAAATGTAAAAGAGACCGATGTAGTACTGCTTACTGAGGGAGTTGATTTATCAAAGACAGGGCAGGTGCTTACTCCTACAGCTGAACAGGTTGAATCAACTCGCGTTACAATGATAGAGATCATTCAACCCCAAATTCTAACATGGTTTACAACACCAATTACACTTGATAAGCTACGAAAGAATCTAAAGTTTGAATTTGCACCATTTGAATATACACCCGAGTCTCGATGGGTTTCTGTTCGTTGGGTTCCGAAACATTTTAAAATCCAAACGAAGGGATTTGTCTTACTCTTCAGTGTTCAATCTTTTGTTGAAAGTAATCCCCGGATACCATTAAGTTTTTTAGAATCAACGACTCCGAGAGCAACCACTCCAGAGGATGCTCCCCTTATTCGAAATATTGTGGTTAGACCTGGTGCTATACAAATACCATCTGATCTTATTGAATCTACGGATATCCCTTTATCTGAATCCCATGCTTCTATGGAAATTGAGATGGATGATAAAAAATCAACTGAACGTCAACGTCTACGCCAAGCAAAGCTTCGCGCGGCAATAGCCCGGCTAAAGGTGGAAGAGATGCGAGAACGCTATATCCGAGAATATGGAGATGTTGATGATGAAAATGAAGAGTCCGACGATTCATCTCTTGAATCCGAGTAATCGCAAACCTCCGATTCTCTATTTTTTTCACTTTCTGGAAAATTATAGGATTGTTCTATAACAGAATCAGAATGGCTTCGGGTGTCAACACAAGAACCATCGTAACTTCTGCGATTTTAGTTGTCCTCGTAGTTGCTGGACTTTATATCCTTGACCCGACACTGGCGGGTCTACTTGGTAGACGTGAAGGGTTTGCTGGAACCCTTGGCGTTGACTCTAACTATGCGGAGATGCCTGGACAGAATGATGAGTCAGGTGATAAGCGTAAGAAGGAGACAATGGGTGCGGCGAGCAGTGCGGGCGGTGATGTTGCCGTGGTGAATGCGACGCAGACCCAGGGCTTTGCGGATCTGGGCTCTATGGAGGGTCCCTCGTCATTCGGTGATGCGCAGGCGCCTGCGGGATGCTATCCGCGTGACCAGCTGACACCGAGTGAACTCCTCCCGAAGGACCCGAACTCCGTGTGGGCGCAGCAGAACCCCATGGGCACGGGCAGCCTGAAGGGTAAGAACTTCCTCAGCGCAGGTGCACTCATTGGAATCAATACGGTAGGACAGAGCCTGCGTAACTCCAACAAGCAGCTCAGATCTGAGCCGCCGAATCCCCAGGTTCCTGTCTCTGTCTTCTACCAGACGACAATTGAGCCTGACGTCAATCGTCGCACGCTGGAAATCAATTAGACTAGTCTTTTAGAAAAATAAATATCATATAATTTTTTTATGAAAATTACACGATATAATTAAGAATATCTTCAAAAATCGTACATCTTAATAAGAGATGTCTGATGCATCCTGGTTACAAAGTCTATCAAAGAGTGTTTTTAACGCCCTTCCTAACTTACAGACCAGTTCATACCCCACCGTTAATGTAAAGAGTTCTATTGATGGTAATACCTACGTGGTCCGAGACATGCCTGATAAACAAGATGCTGCCGACCTTTTAGCTCGTGTACGCCAACGGATGCAGAAACTCTATAACTATTTAATTGCGACATATCCTGAAAAACTCCAGGTTAAACAGCTCAAGCAAAACTTTAAACCTGACCCCTCGCGAATCAGCGAATCAACTCCCGATGCCGAGCATACTTCATATAGTGTAAATAAAGGTGAATCTGTTCACCTCTGTCTCCGACAGCGCCAGGGGAATAATGAGTCACTTGTAAAAGAAAATGTAATGACCTTTGTTGCTCTACATGAAATGTCGCATATGATTACATCTACAATTGGACATGGTCCTGATTTCTGGAATAATTTTGGTTGGCTCCTAAAAATAGCTGAAGAACAGGGAATCTATAAATATGAGGATTTCTCTGCACACCCTGTAGCCTACTGTGGTGTAAAAATTACTGACTCGCCTAAATATGATTCTAAAAAAGATGCTGCGAGTTTTGTCATAGGGACAATATCCGAATAATACTTAGATGGCTAGTCAAGAGGACAATCAAGGAAGTCAAAATAGTATTGAATCTGTAGCAGATGGAATAGATATCTGGAAAACGCTCTTTGAGCCAGATCTCTACACCACTTTACATGCACCCTTTCCTCCAATCACACTTGATATCGAATATTTTAATGCTAGTCCAGATGAAGAAGGAGAATCAGAACATATTCAACTAAGCATCTTCCCTTTTTATACAATGAATGATATTAAAATGGCAATTTATGCGAAAAAGAAGAATCCAAAGTTTGCACCCCAATTTCAATTTCTCGCAGAATATGCTGAGACAGGTGAAAAATATCAGGCGATTGATTCCTATTATTTAGAACCAGGTTCAAAAATACCAATTGTTTTAGATGATCCATTTCGTAGCCCGCTAAATAAAACGTTTGTAGATGATGCTGGTATGAAAAAAACAATTAATTTAGTATCACGTAGCCGAACTCTTTATGAAGATACCTATCTCTATGCAAAAAAGGAACCTGTTTTTCGTCTATTTTTACTAAGTGATCTTGTTAGCAAAAGAAAGACATTGGCAAATGAACGTCGTTATCTTGGAATGATAAAACCGTATTTTAACTCAGATTCCATTTCAAATACCACAACAGGGGAACAAGTTCCACAAGAACAGAACAGCGAACTCAAAAAATCACTAACTTATTTTTTGGCACGAAACACATTATTAAAAGAGAATATCGAGCCGAGTTTCGCTAAATTTATACCTGTTGATTTACGTATTGAAGGTATAAAATCATTACGTCTTGTTTGGCTACATACAACTGATGAGAAAACAGTTGATACGCTCTTTTATGAACAATCTGTCAATCTAGTCCGTCCATTTCTTCGTTTACTTCCCTTGGACGGTGTACCTGTAACAAAACTACATATTCAAAAAGGTGCTATTCCAGTACCTGCTCTAGCAGACCCATGTCTTCTTCTTCAATGGGCACAGGAGAAAAATCCTGCGTCTAAAAATGATTTTCTCTTTGGAAAGATTGATATTGGAGAAGAATATGCTACTCTACAAGCACTTGACGACGGAACAGCCGCTGTTATTGTACAACCTCGTAAAGGACAGCGCGAGTTTGAAGCGGCGAGTGCAGAACTCTTTAAGGAGCGGATTCAACAGGGCATTAAAGGATTTCCATTCGCTACAGAAGACCCTCAATTAAATGAAATGTCTTTTCAAGCGAGCATTACAATAAAAGGAGGCAAAATCGAACGGCGTGAAATGAGCAAACGTCTTGAAGCATTTAGTAGTTTTTTTCAGGAGATTCCTCCTCCACCTAATTCACCTTCACTTATAGCACTTCGCTACAAGGCAGTAAGTAACTTTTATACACAAGACCGCGTTCAACTCTATATCTCACAACTTTTTTCTAGTAAAATACCTATAAATACAATTAAAGAAAAAATAGCCAATGAATTTGAAATTACCTTAAGTCAAGCTGACAAAGAGGTGACCGAATGGTTTAGTAAAAAAGATGAGATTGTACCGGTTGTTCCTAAATATGCTGTATTTAGACTAAAATATAATCCTGGTATTGATATTAATATAACTGCGCATCATCCAACCTACACATTTCAAATTGACCGCGTTGATTCAGTTACAAACCTACAACGTGTTCTTTCACTTCTTTCACTTATGATGACATATTCAGTAAAAAAACCAGTTGAAGCAGAGGCGGTAAAAAAAGTAAGTACTGCGGTTGTTGTGGTTGAAGAGGAAGGAGAAGAGGAAGAGGCAAGAGAGGTAGAGGCAAGAGAGGCAGAGATAAGAGAGGCAAGGGAGCCAGAGGCAGATGAACAGCTAGCAGTTGAGTCACAATCAAAACTTAGTATTGCAAACTATTTTATCAAGAAACTTCAAGAAGCAGACCCTACACTTTTTGAATTAGGAGAAAAAGAAAGTTATGGAGTTAAGTGTCAGTTTGCTCAAATGAAACAGCCTGCTGTACTCAGTGAAAAACAGTATGAACGAATGATGACACTTTATGCTGAAAATATTAAAGATCTAGAGGTTGATTTTGTTGAAGTATCTTACAAAAAACCTGTTCCATCAAAAGAATCTAAAATTGCTGGTACATATGATAGTCAAAAAGAGATTGATGAAAATACATTTATGGTTCTAAAATATGGAACAAGCCTTAAAAATCAGAAATACTACATCTGTTCTGAATATTTCTGTATTGAAGATGAAATACCAATTCGCGCATCTGAGTTTGAAAATCCTGGTACATTTCGTCCTGAAGCTGATAATGACTTGAAAACAAAACAAAAACTAGCAAATCACTGTCCTTTTTGTAATGGTAGTCTAATTAATAAGAAAGAAAAAAAACCTGGTGCTACAGTCTATAAAAGAGATGGAATGAACTATGTTGGATTTTATAGTAAAGATGTTCATCCTGCTCATTGGGGATTGCCATGCTGTTTTGTAAAAAAGAAGTTCACTTCAAAAGCATCAGCCCAAACTACAGTAAAAAAGATTGATTTTTTTAACATTCAGCGCGACCAAGAGAAAAAGGCAGGTGCTCTAGATGTAAACGAGGATGAGGAAGAGGAAGAGCAAGCCACCAATGGCTATGATGAAGATGCTGATATTGAAGGTATTAACTACGAGGATGTACTGAATCGTACTCATATCCGCACAATTGTAAAGGATGTGAAGTTTCCCCTTGATATAACAATGAAGGGAGAACCAGCAATTGGTCTAGTTCCAAGTGTACTTGATACATATTTTCATCAGAATCCAGATGCCCTTGTTACAAGAGAAATGTCAATGAAAATAAAACCGAACTCTGAAGGTGTTTTCCGTATTGCTGTTGATAATCGTCCTTCACGTCGTCAAGAATCATTCTTTTCAGCCTTAGCACCCTTTTTCAAAAAAAATTCTGCCAGTGATGTGCGTCAGCGCCTACTTGAACTCTTCAGTGGTGCTGCTGGAGTTAAACTTTTTATATCAATTAACTTTGGAAATTTAATGCTCGAGTTCTATACACCTAGTCAGCAAAGTTATACAGCCGCGGAACTTACAAAGTGGGCAGTAAAATATTTAAATCCAAAACGTTCACAACAGTATCCATACATCGCACGCATAAAAAAATCATATGATAATTTTATTAATTTTCTACAGAATCCTAAAAAGGTTAAAGAGTACCGTCAATTTGCTCATCTTTTGGCACAACCTAATATTTTTATGAAGACAAAGTCAGCAATTGATACACCTGGTATACTATTTGTTGTAATTGAGATGACAGATGAAAAACACTATACCATTCGGTGCCCACCCTTTGGAATAACAAATGCCATGAAATCATGTGATATTGGATTCCTGATTCACAGAGAAGAGATTTGGGAACCGCTCTTTTTCTTAAAAAATGATATATCAAAACTTGGAACTGCTAGACATATACATACACTACGTATTAATAAAGATAACAGACAACTTCCTCGGCTACGTCCTGAGATTTTTAAAATAATTCAAACATTTCGCGAACGATGTGCAAATCAAGAGCCTACTATCTATACAGGTATTCAACAACTTGCGATTAAAGATGCAATGCTTCCTGACCTTACCTCATTGATTACACTCATGAAAGAGTTAGGTACATTCGTGGGAGTTATACGGGATGTATATAATCACGTTGTTGCAGTGACAATTAAAATAGATAATGATAATGAGATTGCGTTTCCAGTAATAGATGATGGATTCATGCAGAGTCAAAATAGTTTAGCTATTTATTTTGGTTGGGAAGGGTTTGTTCCAGCCCCTGTAGAGATTGTATGGGAGTTTTATATGGAAAATCAAGAGAGATTCACAAACTATGCGGGATATAAACCGATGCGAATCGTCCGTTTACCCTATGGAAAAACGAGAGCCATAAAAGCCATTCAATTAGAGAATGGTATTTATATTCCTGTTGGTGAGTCAGAGATTGAAGAATTGCCTGGACGAGTTGATGATGTAGAAGAGTTTGAGTTTGAATGGACAATTAATGAGAAAATTGGAAGACCAGCAGAATCAGCAAGTGATAAGAAAGTCGCTGGTGATGTAAAGGCAGTGTCTGTAGCAAAAACGATTGAAGTAGAAAATGAAGTTGATGAAATATTTCAGAATTTCCGCCTTTCTGTTAGTAACTGGCTCTTATCAAAGGAAGGAACTCCTTGGAAAATTAAGATACAAGAGATTATCATGTCGGCTTCCCAAAATCTCGGTTATAATTTATCTGTATCTCGAAAGCGCGAGCTCCTTCAAATTCTGCTTGGAGAGCGCATGAAACGATTTATTGAGACAGACCAGGAACCTGAAAGTAAAGTACCATCTGTACTTCGTGTTGATTGTAGAAAGTTAGCAGAAGAAGACTGTGTAAACTCAAGTAGATGCGCATGGAAGCCTGAAGAGAAGAGATGTCTTCTTCATGTGAAAAAACTTTCTGATGTAGCTACAAGTGATATGGAGGAAGTCTTTTTAATGCGTTTAATTGAAGAACTCATTCGATTTCCTAGACGCCGAGCCCAGATTTTACAAGAACGTGGTCGACGTATAGGAACACTTTCAAAACTGAGCGGAGCCGTGCGAATGATTGACCAGTACATCGTGCCTGAAGATACATCTGAATGGGCAGATTTACTTAATATGGATTGTAAGAAACGTACTCCTGAGATACCGCGATTCTTTGAGGAGTTCTCACGGGAGCATGATACAGCACCACTACAAGTCGCAAAGCTACCTTCCAGCAACTTTCCTGAGTTTATACTCAATCTTCTTGAAGGGGACTCAAGTGAGTATGAACTATTGCCAATCGATACAGATAAAATAGGTGACTCTAGTATTTATGATGATATCACAATTGCCTTTTCAGATGAACCAGAATCACCTCCATTTTTAGATAAAGCGACATTAGATATGGTTTTGCCGGCGCTTAATGCTGGATTCGCACAGTTTAATCAAGATGATGAGACACCACGAGGATTTATTGGAGATAATGAAAATGTCTATATTGTATTTTCTAGAGATGATACGCATTATTTCTTAGTAAAAAAGAATAGTCCAATTTCACCACTTAATAAAGAATCTCTTCCTGAAACTCTTCTTGTCCAAATATCTGATCTCTAATCCATTTGACACGCAGGCATCGGTAGAACAACAAGACTTTTTGCACCAAGTTCTAGAGCACGTTTACGACACTCAAGCATATCAAGAACTTCCTTCTCTAGACGATTCAGCCGAATACGCCTATAGTTTGGATTATTAGGATGTAAAATAACTAGATACATATCACCGACTTCAAGACCATATAACGTCTCAAGAAACCAGCGATACGTATTTAACTGAAGTGTATAGTGCCAATAGTTACAGTTCGGCAGATGATCCACGGGAGCATAGCCCTTTTCATAATCATTTGTCGATTTGATTTCCTTTGAACGCTTCCAGTCATATAAGACAATTTTTCCATCAGAGCGCCGTTTGAAAACACCATCAATGCTGCCACAAAGAAGATGAGGAGCCGACCAAACTTCCCATTCCATGCGATATGGCTCCAAGTCATGACCATGTAGTTCCCAGAAATTCATAAAATACTGCCATTCAGGTGTATCCTTTACTGCCGGATCAATTCGTTTATGTGCACCATTTAGGAATTGTTCAATTGCCAAGTGCATTGCTGTTCCGAGACCACTCGCTTCTTTTCCGGAATCGGACCAACCCGTTTCAATCTCAGTCGCCGTTTTTCCGAAATACTTTGACTGCGCCCATTTCGGCGAACGCATCATCTTTTGAATCGTCGCTTTCGCATCAAAATGCGGAAAAAACTGGTGGAGAAATCCAGTACAGGAGGTTACATTCGTAGAGCTACCATCAATATAATAGGTGTGGGTAGGCTCAAAAAAACGGATGTGATCATCACGAGGATGTTTATTCTTCGTGGCGAGCACTTGCCAGTCTTCAGGCATTCTTATATAGATATGTTGCTCAGTCTTTAACTATTCTACGCTGTATATTCTACAAGTTCCATAAGTGCCTTGCCGAGTTTATTTTCACCCTTTACTTTACGTGCGACAAGTTCACCGTTAAAATCCGGTTCAATTGCATCTGTAGAGATGAGAAGTTTCCTATCTCTTTTTGCAGCTAGAAGAATATCACTAAAATATTTATCTTTTTTAATACGTAGCTGAAGTGCATACTTTAGCAAACGAACCTTCTCAGTCTGCCAAACGCCTTCATTAAATGTAGTCGCCTTATCGCCCAAGAGTCCATCCTTAATAAGTTTAGTTTGTGCTTCCAATAGTTTATAGAATACATCACCCTTTTCAACAGCAGCACCTGATATTTTTACAGCAGATTGAGCATAAAATCCCGTAGTTTGGAAATTTGCCGCGCGGTTAGGCTGATTTGAGCATAACTTAAACTTCATTCCTGCGAGAAAGTGTTCAATTGTAGGATAGGCATTCATTTTATCTATTTCATCTAAAATCTTAAATGGAATCACTAATGATAGCCATTTACGGGCATCATCACGTTCAAATCCAAGTATGGATTGTTTAGGAGCCTTAACTGAGATTTTAATGACGTCGGCATTTGTATATGTTTTTTCGGCTGCTGGAGCCACAGCCGCTGGAGCCGCAACAGCCGCAACAGCCGCAACAGCCACAGCCGCCGCAGCCTCCTCTACATCTTCACCAATTGATTCACCAGGTCGAGCAGCAGAAGCTTGTAGTGTAACAGGTAGTTCTTTCTCCGCCTCAGAAGCTGCTACTACTTTTCCATCTGTCATACGCTTGAAGACAAACCACCGATTCATAAAACTAAACTGTTGAATAGCAGGAAACTGCTCAAGCCCATACTTACGCTCCTTCGCCATAGCATAACTCTCTTTAAAGAGATTTGTTGAAGCACTCAATCCAATCGACTCAGGATTTCCTACAAGTTCACATCCAATTGTACTCATCTTTGCTACAAGAAGTTCCCAGGGCATTAGAAACTCTTGGTGAGGCATACCAATAGATGCGAACTCAACAGTAATCGCCTTTCCAAACCCCTCATCATCAGTGGGAAGTTCAATATCCTCATAATCCTTACGAATAGTCCAAATGAGCTCAGTTTTCTGTTTTCCTACATACGATTCACCCATTTTTAGATCGCGCAGTAGATTGAATACAGATTTACCATCAAAACAGCATCCTACAAAATATCCACCCACTTTCAAACAATCAGATACATTCCGTAGAAATCCATTAAAGGTTGTCTTATCTTTGAAGAAATAGTGGAGCGCAAACATACAGGAGATGACATCTGCACCCTTTTCCAGAATACCCGCAAACTCATCTACATAGGGTGTAACACCCCCTCCTGTATTTTGTCCAAATAGAGTGAGCAACATTTTCTTTTCTTCTTCTGTGCGTCCTGCTGCACCCGTAAGAATAGGCAATGTTACATCACCCGCTACAAAGATAATATCAGGAACTTTATCCTTACCATTTTCTAATATATCTTTGAGCATTCTGCGATATGCTCCATTATTCTTATCAATAATATCAATCTGCGCATAGTCGATTCCAAGAATAAACTTCGGCATAAGTTTCTCCCATTTGTGAAGATCACCGCCCTTTCCACACGCCAAATCAATAAGAATCTTCTGTTTTCTCTCGCCTCCAAGTACAGATTTCAATAGAACTTGATACTTAATCCAGTCATTGTGAAATGAGCGCATGGGACGCATATATGCTTCACTCAGAGGTGAGTTCTTTCTCTGAGCTGAATAGACCTGTGCTCGCGGAACAGCCTCTCGTGCCGCAATGAGTGCCCTTACTTCATCATCTTCAGGTGCTTCTGTTCCTCTACGAATCATGGAGGGTGTAACGGGTTCATAGATACTGTTCCATGTCGCATTCGCAACAAACTCGGCATTCATTGTTCCCTTCACCGCATTGCTAATCCCGCCAGCAGCACGCCGAAACTTTTCAGTCTTATCATGACGAACACGCATTGGAATCCAACGCCATCCAGGTTCATTCGCAGGATCATATCGCATCTCTACAATGCTTCCATCCTGTATGATTTCACCAAGTTCGCTTGTAACAAAATCCATATTTTGAATTTCATCAATCTGCCGTTCACGATAACATGTTGACGCAAGTGTATCAATATAATTCATTGGAGAGAACTCAACTGCTTTATAACCACCACGACGTTTACCCTTATCTACAGTCCATTTCTTAGAAAGGATTGCTTTGCGAGGATCATTTAACATCTCATCCTCTCTGCTCGATACGTAGAGAACAAGACGTTTATAACCATATTCTGGATTTGTGTCAGTGATAGGATTTCGACCCCAATTCACCTTATCTGTTCCAAGCTCCTTCTCAATCATTACGAGGAAATCAATTGTATTTTCATCTGCAGGCTTCCACTTCATCTGTTCCATAAAAGTTGCGCCTGGCTTTGCAGGTAGTGGCATTGAGTTAGGTGTAAAGATGAGTCCATCTGTGTGATAAATACGTGTTTCCTGCCAAGGAAAGGCTTCATTATGAATTGAATTAAAGATTGACATCTCATCTTCTTTTGAGCCAAAGAAGAATTTTTTAGCACTTAGTTGAAGTAGAAGCGCACGCTTTTCTTCATAGGCTTTAATTGTAACATCAGGTCCATTTCCTTCATTCCAAGCAGTCATAAAATCCGCTAAGGCAGCATGACGAGTACTATCTTCTTGTCTACCCTCTTTGGGTTTTTCATAAAATGGAAGGTTCCAGATTTTCTTATTATTGAAATGGTAAACATCAAAGATGAGAAGTTGCTGAGTAGAACGACCATTTCGCAACTTTGTAACCCATTCACAGTCAAGCAGTGAGTTGGCACAGCCACGCTTATTAAGAGCCGTGGAATAGACATTGAGTGCCATATCAATCATATAGAGATTGCCTTCACTATTTACAAAAGCATGAACACGAAGCCCGTCTGCCTTATCTGTTACGTTATATCCATCACGAATATTTGCCTGTCCTGATGTGCGCTCAGCACGCATATTATCAATAAGAAGAGTACTCGGCTTCACACCACGAAACTCAGAAGTTCCTGCTAATTCGGCATACTCCTTTTTAACGCTGCTTTTAATTGATTTTATAATAAGAATTGTATTGCGTTGAATACCACGGAGTACTTCGCCAATACCAGTAATAAGCCGATTTATATATACAGTAGTTTCACGCTTATTTCTCTCCTCCTTTGAGTTCGTCTCATTAATCTTTGCGAGTTCATTGTCAGTAAGTTTCTCACGTAGAAGTTCAACCTCTATTTCATAGGTCGGTTCATTACGTGCAAACTTTTCATCATTAAACTTCTTTGTCCATTTGTATCCGCGAGAGGTTGAACTTGTTGAGCGTACCATAGAGAGGTCAAATTGAACACCATTTTTCTGAAAACTCCAACGCTTAATCA
>Ga0136641_1000663_pt1 | contig 14666 bp, 10 predicted proteins | sample EliLak1302023Y_FD_115312 | JGI IMG/M metagenome (GOLD analysis project Ga0136641, IMG submission 115312) | Freshwater microbial communities from Elizabeth Lake, Yosemite National Park, California, USA - 13020-23Y | ecosystem: Environmental > Aquatic > Freshwater > Lake ...
ATGGTCTCGTACTCAAGCTGCTTAGCAGCCATGTCTTTGTACTTCTGCTCAATCTCACGGGCGTAGTCATCCGTGCCTCGACGGGCCACAAGGGCCTGCGTGGCTTTCTCTTGCTCTTGCGCCAGACGGTCCCGCTCAGCGGCAATCTCATCGTCTTGCTTTTGGCGGACCTCAGACCTTGCTGCGCCGCGCTGAAACGTACGTCCGGCGGAACCCAACGGGGCCAGCAACGAGACCTGATACGCAGTCTCGCCGTACTCTTTCAAAGCATCGGGGCTGGTAAGCGACAAGCCCGCCTGCGCACGCTCCAGCATCTGCTGGGCAACTTCGGTTGGAACCTCGGCCATGACGCCTGTGCCCAGACCTTTGGCCAGCGTGGCATACAGTTTTTCATCTGCCAGCTTTTGAACTTGCCCTGCTGACTTGCTGACCAACGCCGCTTCGGGGATACCAATCAGTTTGCTGACCAGCTTGCTGCCCAAGGGGATGTACTGACCTGCAACGTCCAAGGCAGCTTGAGGAACGGCAGCAAGTGCGGCAGCGCCCCGGTTAATTTCAACTGGCTTACCCGCTGTTTGTTGCTCGGATGCTTGACGCTCAATGTTGCTACCAAACATCTGGGCCAAACTGGGAACGGCTGCACCGAGACCTGCACCGATAGCTTTACCGGGGATACCAAAGAGGCTACCTAAAGCGGCACCAGTTCTTGCACCCGCAATAGTTGCAGCCATGTTGGGGGCTTGTTCAGCCAGCGCAGCAGGCACTTGGCTGATGGCTTCGCCAGCAGCAGGCAGTAGGCCACGCTCTTCGTATGCTTTTTTAACCTTCTCCAGACTGACTTGCTCTGGGTACTTCTCAGCCATTGTCTGGCCGCGCTCCAAGCCGCGCCTAGCTGCTTCTTCTGGGTTGCCCAGCAGCGACTCAATACCTGTACGGCCCGAGGAGATGACGTTCTCAAACCCTTTGCTCAGCGCTGCGCCGATACCCGTGCGTTGGTGTTCGGGGGTTTTAAAAGCATTGGGGAATTTTTGCTGCGCTCTGGCAAGCGCCTCATCATAAGTTAACCCGTCTGAAACTTCGACGGAATCGCCGTTAGGGAGTGTGAGGTACTGTGCCATAGTGTTCGATTGTAGGACCGTTAAAAAATCCCGGGCTGGTCAAGCCCGGTGTAAAAATTATACTTTGCCGAGCACGTTTTTAGTAGGGGTAGAAGAAAGCGTTGGGCCTACAGAAGTAACGCCCCCCATCTTTCCGATAGCGGCAAGGTAGCCTTTATAGTTAGCAAGCATTGCTTGGCCTTCTGGCGTCTGGATATAACCGGGAACTTTAAGCAGTGTGCCCATATCTTTAGCCGTTTCTGACAGCGCACGCAATTGCAGCGCAGTGTTATCACGATCCCCACGCTTCTCGGCCAGCAGCATGGTGCGCAACTGCATCTCAGCTTGAAGCTTGTGCCCCTGCGCGGAAACAGACGCTTGCATTGCAGCGTTTGCTGTACTTGTTGCATTTGCCGATGCTTGACGATCATTGTGGCCCTGCTCTTGAAGTGCTTTAAAGGTGTTGTCCTTAACCTTGTCGAACACATCCCGGCCCGTTTTGAGCGTTTCAAGTTTAAAGGAGCGCTGGGCTTCCTCGTTCTTAAAGCCAAGATCAAGTTTCTTCATGGTCAAATCGAAGATGTCAGACTCACTTTGTTTTTGCATTTCTTTGACTTTTTGCACACCGTAGTTGCCTGCAGTCAAGCTGCCCACGCCTCTAGGCGCATTACCAATCTGGCCCATAAGTTCCATGAAAGCATCGTAGCCTTGCTTTGGTCGTTCCAACTGCTTGGCGCGGCGGTCGTACTCAGCCATTGCCATGTCGGCGTACTTGGAGTTTGGAGCCAAGCCTTCCATTTCTTTCATTGCTTCGCGCTTGCGTAAATCAGCATCCTCATCACGCATTTTGGCAAGTGCTGGAGCCATAGGAATGCCTCCAGCCGCAGGAGCACCGGGGCCAGCAAGGCGTGGAGCGCCAGGAACATTCACGTTTCCTGTGCTTTGCAATTGTTTCAAACGCTGCTCAAGTGCGCTGACTTCTGGCGTAACTGCTGCACCCATCGTAGGCACGGTTCTAGGCGTATTTAATCGTGGATCGACTGCCGCAAACTTAGCTCGGGCTTGTTCTGCTTCTTCCGTTGTCATTGGAATTGGTGACGGCGTTACGGCAGGTTTGGCGGCTGCTTGCGCAGATGATGGTCCGCGCAAATCATCAATATTGCTAGTTAACATTTTTTCGTATGCGCGGGACACAGGAGCTTTGCCCGGCACTACATAGTCTGCCAAGTTAGCAACAGTAGAACCTAAGTCCATACCGGCTTCGCCAAGACCGCGCATCAAGCCCGTACCTGCCCGGCCAAACTCACCTTTACCCAAATCGGATAACGTGCCGCCCAACGAAGTGTCAATCTTATCTGGCTTATCAAATTTGTAATCGCCCATATTACCAATGACTTCTGCGCCCACAGCAGCAGGTCCAGCGCCTTTGACGACTTTACCGGCCATTTTGCCCATGTTGTACAGACGTCCCAAGCCTCCAGCTTCGGCAGCGGCTCCAGTAGCGGCAGGGGCAGCGGCCTCGGCAACAGGGGCAGCAACTCCACGTTCAGTCGCCAAACTTCTTACGGTTTTGGCAGTTTCAGGGTTGTCAATAAAGTCTCTCGCGCTGATGCCCAACTCTTTCATCACTTCGCGGGTAGCCGCATCAAGCGTAGCGCCTTCGTTGGCAAACGCCACGATACCACCACCAGCCATCTTGAACTCAGCGGGGAGTTGGTCGATGCCTTGCGCTTGCGCTTGTTCTTGCGGTTGTGGAACGCCTTCTGGCACAGGGCCGGGAGCCTGCCCTGCCTGCTTCATCATTGCGTCCATAGCTTGTTTCTGCTGCGCGGCTTGCTCCGCCATAGCGTCCATCTTTTGCTTGGCTTGCGCTTCAATGCTTTGCGCCACAGTAGGAGGCTGGCCCGGTGCGCCGCCCATAGGCGTTTGCTGCCCCATCAACTGCTGAAGTTGGTTCATGGCTTCCTGCCGCTTCGCTGCATCGCTTTCGTTGGTCACGATGTTGAGCGCCATGAGCTTACTCAAGTCTTGAGGCATACCCGGCTTGGCCTGCTGATCTTTTTGTATCTTTTGCTGCAACGCGCCGGGGTTGCCCTGATACAAAGACGCAATACCCTGTGCGCTTGGCTGTGGTTGAAAAGACATGTCGTATCCTTATTTTGCGGGTGTGGTTGCAGCAGGCACAGCGCCAGTTTGAACTGGGTTTAACCCGAGTGTACCGAGCAAACCGCTGACGGTACTCAGACCATTTGCCACGTTCCCCAAATCGCTTGTCTGTGCTTGCGAGTAGTTTGTTGCGCTGATCGGCAAACCGTTGAGTAACGACTGCTGGAACTGCAACATCTTGTAAGGGTTATCCCTAGCTGCTGCAAACGCTGCTTGATCTGCAGTGAGGCCAGCTTGCGTGATGCCTTGCTGAGTAGCACCCAGACCAGCTTGTGCATTGATGTTTGACAGACCCGCTTGGTTTTGCGCAGTGCCCAAGTTGCCTTGAGTTTGAGCTGCTTGGTTGGCAAGCTGAAGACCTTGAAGCCCCAAGTTTGCACCGAACTGCTGTTGACCAATATTGGCTTGCTGCGCTGCCTGCCCATACTGAGCTGCGTTCTGAGCAGAAGTCAGTCCTTGATTTGCGCCAAACTGACGAGAAGCTTCGGCTTGTCGAGCAGCTTCCAAAGCAGCGTTGATATTTCCTTGACCAGAGGTAAGTCCGGCTTGTTGATTAGCCAACGCGGCCTGAAGCCCTTGAGAGCCTGCGGTAGTTGCACCTTGAAGACCGAGGTTAGCGCCAAACTGACGGGATGCTTCGTTAGCTTGCTGTCCGGCAAGGCCGTATTGAGCCGCAGACTGCGCACCGGTCATTGCTTGCTGCTGGTTAAACTGACGCGCTGCCTCTTGGGCTTGCTGGGCAGACATACCGTACTGGGCCATCATCTGCGCCGCAGTCATAGACTGGTTAGCACCAAACTGTTTAGAAGCTTCAGTAGCTTGTTGAGCTTGCAAGCCACGGCCTTGATCGGCGTTGTACTGACTCATGGCATTGGTGTATGCCGTGTTGTAACCTTGGCCTGTAATGTTAGCCAGATTGGTTCCCAGATTGCGCTGGTTCTCAGAAGTCAGGATTGCTTGACGGCCACCGCCAAACGCACCCGCCTTGGTCATAGCGGCGTTATTTTGCGCAGCAGTAATATCTGACTGACGACGAGCTTCAGTCAACTGTGGGTTCAACGACTGTTGCAAGTACGGGTTCATGTACTGCTGCGCTTGCTCATTGCCAAACGTGCCAGAGCTAAAGTTGGTGTTCTGATACGGCGTAGGAGCTTGGTATTGATTGGTAAAGTTTGTAGTTGCCGACTGTGTTGGGGCGGTAAACTGGTTGCTGAAGTTACCTGTCTGGTAAGCTCCCGGAGCTTGGAACGACGACGACACGTTGCCAGCATTTAACTGGTTGTACTGTGGCGTGCCTGCTGCCTGATAAGCTGCTGGAGCCTGATACTGACTCGTAGCTTGCATGGGGTTGTAGCTCATGTTCTGAGCTGTGTTTGCAATGCCGCCTGCGGTGTTTGCTGCTTGCCCAATAACTGATGGTGTTTGCAAGTTAGAAGCCGCGCCAAATGCTTGGTTCTGCAAGTTAGACGGGCCAGCAGTCAGTTGACCTGTGTACTGTTGGTACGGGGCGTTAGCCAGAGCTTGACCTTGAGCCAGCATGTTGGGCACGTAGTCGCCCGTCCAGCCAGCCATTGTTTGGTTAACCCCAGTAGTCCCTGCGGGGACTCCAGTAACGGCATCCCCCGTGGCAAAGTGACGCACAGAGCCGCCCTCTGCATAACCAACGGAGCCACCGGGCATGAACTTATCTGGGTTAATCTGCTTACCTTGCTTCTTAGTGCCTGTCCGGGCTTGGCGAATCTTGTCCATCATGCTGTACAGCTTTTTAGCGCCAGCGTCTGAGTTGCCATTACCAAGGTGAGACACGACATCAGCAGGAACGACGAACTCACCGTGACTCAGCGCAGCGGGTTGTTTGCCGTCAATAGAGGTGGGCAGCTTATCCGCCATGCCGTCTGTGGAGCCTTGCAAGTACTGACCCGCAGAGCCGCCGTGGGCGAGGCCCATAAGACCTCTTTGAGCATCAGGAATCGGTATTTGATCTACTGGATTTGGATTAACAACAGCGGGAACAGCAGCGGGAACAGCAGTGCCTTTTGGTGTGTAGGTTACATCGCCGCCATAGTTGACACCGCCAGAGCCGGGTACGTGGCCGGGAGGCGGAGCAGTGACCATCGTGCGGTTGGCTTGCAACTTAGGAATGCCGCCTTGGTAACCAACAGGTGTAATCTTCGGCTTGTTTAAATTCGTCATCAATCCAGCTAGACCACCAGCACCGACAAGGCCTAGACTAGCCATTTGTGTGCCAGTCATCTTAGTACCAATTAAGTTTTGAAGGTACTTTGTCAGGTCGGATGCGCCAGAAAGGTTGCTAAATTTAGTATTGGAACCGCCACCAAGGCTTGTTCCATCACTACCGGTAAAAGTATTACCAGACGAATTGTATGTAACGGGGTTTCCACTTGAATCGGAATAGCCAGTTGGGCTATTTGGGTCTGGATAAACACCAGCCGGAGGAGTTATGCCCGTCGCATACGTGGTAGAGCCTCCTGTAGAGCCGCCATCCCCATTTTCTCCGTACCCGCCTACGGTGGTATTGCCTCCGCCAGCACCAGTGCCGTCGTCATATCCGCCAGCAATTAAATTACCTTCGCCATCGTATTCAGGTGGAATCCATGCCATATCAGCTCCTCAAAATGTGTAACAAGGCTTCCACGCTGAAGTCGTCTACGTGTCCACCGCTTGCGTATTCTTGATCCATGCCCTCTAGGGCTGACAATGAATCGTCTTTTTTCTCGTGAGCTGGCTCGGCGGGTAGCATACCCAGTAACGGCCCGAACAAGCTTTCAAGAGATTTTATATGAGCTACGTCCCCAACGCTAGGCATATATCCTTGGGCTATTGCTGACGCTAAAGCTGCTGCTGGTTTATTTGCTACCGGAGCAACTGTCTTTGCCGGAACTACTGCTGGTGTTTTGGGTGCGGGCGTGGTTGGTATCCTTGGAACACTAACTGCCGGGGCTTCTTCTGGCGGGGTTTTAGACTGCCCACCACTTAGTATGTCCGAAATGCCACTGTAATCTATTGGGGTTGGAGGCGGAGTCCAGCCCTCCCAACCCGGCTCACTATCATCCGTTGGACGCTTTCCGGTAATCTCAACTTGGTCAATTGGAGGTTCTTCTGTTGGGGGTTCTGTTGTAAACAGGTCATCCCCAATTGATGCGTTATCCCACTCGTTGCCTTGCTGATTGGCTTGGTCAATCTTGTACGCCCGATTGATTGCAAGATCAGACGGGTCTAGTTCGCCTTCAACATTTTTAAAAGGATCAATCGTGTTTGGATCAATCCCAATCATCTTGTAGAACTCAGCGTCCGTCCCGGCGGCATCTGGCTCTGCTTTAAACACAGGCGTTTCGGCAGGCGTAACTCCAGTGTCCGTCCCACCGCTCAGCAAACTAAGCAAATCTTTTGTCTGCTGGTCAATAGCAGGTTGATCTGATGGCGTAGCTTGGTCAAGTAAATCTTGAACAGGATCAGGACTTGTAGTTGGCGCTTGGGGCGCAAGTAACGCACGTTCCTCTGCTGAAATCGGCGGAGGATTACCAATCTGGTCGGTAGGATCGCCAATAAAGTCATCAGGAGGGAGCGCAACTGGGTTTACAGCAGCAGGTGGCTCAGACGCTATGATCTGCTCAACTGTTGGCTCTGGAGCTTGGGGCGCAAGTAACGCACGTTCCTCTGCTGAAATCGGCGGAGGATTACCAATCTGGTCGGTAGGATCGATAATTCCTAAAATTGGCGTATTCTTGCCAATAAAGTCGTCTGTCAGGCCAGCATCTTGCAGTTTACCAATGAGGGCATCAGGGTTTGTAATCGGCGTTTCAGGTTGTTGCGTCTCTGCCAAAGCATCGTGGAAGTTACTAATTGCTTGTTGCTGTTGCGCCTCGGTTGGAGTGCTTTGATCGCCGGGAAAGATTAAACCCGGTGGCAACTCTGCATCTGGTGGTTTGTTGCTAACTTCACCAAGGTCTATAATCTGGCCGCTATCAATTTTGGCCGCTGTCTTAGCGTCTTCCAGTGCAGCCAATGCGCTTGCATTGTCATTGCTTGCAACCTGTACAGACGGGCCTGTAGCCGCCGGAGTATTTGTCAGTGCATCAATTAACTGCTGTGTGCCTGCGTCATTGGTTGGGTAGTCTGGTGTAGCTGCGCCAGTGCCTGCACCTGTTTGAAAATATGGATCAATTGCTTTTGATGCGTCAGCCGCAGAGTTGGTTGCAGAACTGGCAACCGAAGTTAACGCCCCCATCAGGGCTTGTGGATTACCACTAATAACCGCTTTGGCAAGATTTAAATCTTTGGATAGATCGTTAATGGTAAGGCCAGTTTCGCCAATTTGAGTATTACCTGCGCCGCTTAAATTTGCAGCTCCAGTAATAGCGCCCAGCCAGTTTCCGTTCTTTAAGTTTTTAACAAGGTTGACCGCAGAAGTTACTTGACCAACCGTTGCCCCGGTGTCGCCAATCCCAACATTACTTGCGCCGCCAAGACCACCCAAGAAAGCGCTTTTTAATATATCTCCCCCAGTCAATGCCGCACTACCCCCTCCAAGAATAGCGCCACCAATAATAGGGGCAAATGTTGCCCCAGCACCTAAAGCCGACCCAATAGCAGTTCCTATGCCGGGGGCCATCATACTCAACACCATAGGTAGTACCGCACTGGTTGGCATACCAGTGTTGTTCACAAAATTGGTTTGATGCAGTGCGCCATCTCGCCAAACATACCCTTGTCCTCCTTCTGTTAAATCTATAGGCTTCCCGTTTGCAGATTTTGCTTTTGCAATAACATCGGCGGGAGCGTTAATAACGGGTGCGGCATTAGTCTGCCAATAATTTGTGTCATTGTTGGATTTTGCTACATCCATGTCTAGCCAGTTTAATGGCCCTGATGCTCCGGGGTTTTTATAGTCTACTGGTGCTAATGTATCTTTGGCGGTTATTCCAAGATCAAATTGCATTCCTGCAACTCCTGAAGCTACAGCATTTTGATAATCTTTATCATTTAAAAATGCAGTATATCCAGCATCATTTGAATGGTCTTTTCCATCAAAAAACATGTCGGTATATTTTGATATTTGATCCTGAGAATACGGGTTAACATATCCAGTTGGACTCGCCTGCCCTGTCAAAGCTCCAGAGATTGGAACGCCACCAAATCCACCAAAACCAAGCCCCGGCATGTTTGCAAAATCAGGTGTGGCCGCAGCAGCGGCGACTGGAGCAACAGGCGCAGGCTGAACAGCAGCTAAAGCGGGTAATCCAGCAGCGACTACGGGGGCAGTTTTAGCAGCGGGAGGGTCTTCTACCCAGACGTCATCGCCCACCAAATCGTTGTATTCGTAATGTCCTGACATATCAGACCTTAATTTTCAGTACATTGCCAGCCGTGGTGTCACGGTACACATCGCCGGAACGCAGGGTAGCCAATGCAGCCTGAGTGGGCAAGCGTGCTACGTCAATGTTTAAACTGGTGATGTTGATTGGCTGCACAGCATTAATCTGCTGGAAGTACAGGTACAGGATTTTGCTGAACCCCGACATAAAGGGTTCGCTGTACACCTCTGGAGCCGTAGGCAGGCGCGGTGGAGAGCCAGTAGTAAACAAGCTCATGAGTTACCCCTGCCACCATCTGCGCGAATGTCCAGTCGGTGCGACCCCATCTGCCATGTGCAGCCAAGCTGGTTGGACTCCATCGTCAAGATCATCTGCCTGCCGCGCACCCGGATAAACACCTGCCCAGTAAACTGCTCAATAGGCACAGTGGCGGAGCGCGTAATGACCGCATTTGAATCCCCGCCAGTGGACTGCGGGTTGGTAAAGCCTGATCCTGAGTTCTGCATTGGGGTCAAGGTCAGCGTCACATAAGGACTGGTAGCCGTCGATCCGCTGAAGGTCAAGTCCGGCAAAATACGGCGCACAAAGCCAAACCGATCACCGTCGTCAATGTCAAACTCTGAGGTGGAGATCATGGCGTAGATAGGCTGCAATGTAGCGCCCTCTCCATCGTCCAAGCCTTTTTCATGCTCCACAATGTTGTAGCTGTATGTGGCAGCTACAGGGTAGTTACGCAGGCCAGAATCCAGCCATGCAGTCCTGCCCATAGTTCCGTATGCCCAGACATCTTCAGCGTAGTTATAGGTAACGTACTTGTCAATCGTATAAGAACTGGCTGAACAGTAAAAGAACCAGACCTCATTGAAGCCTTCATTGGTCGTGGCAAAGAACTGCGAGGCTTGCGATAGGTTGATGTCGTTGTAAATGTACTGACGCAAGTCACAACGCAAAGTCTGCACCCGGCCATCGTACTTGTAGAACTTGTCCACACCCATCCAGTAAGCAATACCGGAAGCCAGCGCCGCAGCGTTAGGCCCAGCAATTGATATGTTATCGCCAAGCAACTGAGAACCCCATACTGCTGGAGGGCCAGAGTATTGAAGGGAGTACAAGGAAGAGTCCGTGTAAACCAAAATCTCTTGGCGGGACTGCAACGTGGTCACGATTGTGGAGCCATGAGATAGCGTCAGGCTACCTGCTTGGTTGGTAGCTCCGGGCGTCCAGTTCAAGTAGTCTTCTTGGTCAGACCAGCGGATTAGCATGGGGTTTTGCGTAGAGCTGCCGTAATCATTACAGCCAAATGCAAACGTAAACCGTGAGGCATCAGACACTGCAATCTGGTTTTGAATGCTTGGCACATCTGAAGCACCAGTCAAGCTTGAGATTAAAACCCCGCGAGTGGTTAATGCAGTTGCATCCCACAGGTAAATACCGCCACCGTTGGGAGCAAAGATCAGTTTCTCACCAAAGTTGTTCTGGCTCCAAAGACGCATCTGAGTGGTACTCATTGTGCCGTTACCCCAAGTGCCAGAACCCCATGCGCCACCGCCCCAGCCAACCAAAGGAATTGCGTACGCTGTACCGACATTGATCTGGTATGCGGCTAATACAGTTGCTCCACCACCTACTGCGTTGGATGTAGCTGCGCTCGATGCCGTAATCTGGTACGTGGTTGTGCTTGTACCAATAATGGTGATCTGGTACTCGCCGTTTAAAGTCAAGCCACCAACTGCTGTAGCTCCGCTGTAAGTCACAAAGTCGCCGGTTACCCAGCCGCCTGTAGCGTCCGTTACAGTTACCGTGGCAAGACCATTAAATGTCTGGAATGGGTTGTTGCCCAACAAGGCTGCGGTCTTGCGCAGGGGGGTGATGTCGTTGTACGCGCCACCGCTCTCGATGTAGAACTTCAGGTTCGTACCTACGCCAAGTAAGTTTGCACCGCTAAGGGTTACCCAGTTCCACAACGAGCGGCACACGCCTTGAAACGTATTGGAAGAGATGCGAATCCAGCCGCCAATCTTTTCTGGAGTACCTTGACGGAAACGAATCTTCTCTGACTCGTAGTAGCCGTTCTCATTGGTGTACCGGGTGTTTTCCCGATTAACACCGGCTTTCTGCGTAAGCTTTTTTAACGGCACGGATTACCTCACTTCGTCATGGTGAGGCCGACCGCCTCTACTTCGTTTACCCGGCGAGTCCAGCCCTTGCCAAACGTACCCCAAGTAGTCAAGTCCATCATAAAGGATAACCGACGTTTCGCATAGTCTTTTACAAGCTGCTGCGGGTCAAACGCCTTTACTGCCGCAAGCGTCTTTGGCCCGATACCACCATCAGGCTCGACGCCAACGCAGGACTGTAACCACTTAGCAGCTCGACCAGCACCGCTATTGATAGCGGCATCAAACACAACATAGTCCACTCCAGCAGGCAGATCATCGCCACAGACTTTATCCCAGTATTTACGTTTATAAAGAGGGCCGACATCATTGGGTGTCAGCGCCCTCATGGCTTTCTCATCCACCGTGTGGCCACAGTGCTCTTCCCAGACTGCCTTGGTGCAGCCAAGGTTGGTCATGCCGCCCGGGTCTTTCGGGTTATTTACGTAACCGCCCTCGTGAACAAGGACTGCTGCAAGGGATTTGGGAAAGTTGTCTTTCATGTTAGTGCTTGTGGCTTGCGCCAAAGTAGTAGGTCAAAATCAACATAAAGGCGGCATCAAGCTGGCCCAAGAGGCGAAGAACAATCTCACGCATTTCCTGTGGCACAACGTGGTTTAGCAAAAACCATTGAACAAAACTCCATGCAACAAAAACTCCCACAGCAATCAGGGGTGTGACTGCTTTGCTGTACCAAGGAGCTGCGGCACTGGTGGAGATGTCTGACTCGCGTTTACGGGCACTATCCCGGTCAGCGGCGTCTAGCTTGGCGTATTCCAGTTCCATTTCGGCCAGCTTTTGCGCAGCTTGAGGATCGCCTGCAATAGCTTTAGCCACAGCCTCGACAGAATCAGCCACACCAAACTTAGAAGCGATAGCGGAAACAGCATAGCCGCCAAGAGGCCCAGCAACAAAAGTTGCCAAGGTAGGCGCAGCGCCCTTGATGAGAGAAAGTAGTTCATCCATTACAGCCTCATTTTGTAAATGATAAATTCAAAAGTGCCCCAGCAGATTAGACCGCCAGCCACACACCCGCAAAACCCGTAAAACAGCCCCTCGATCAGTTCAGCCAACTGTTCACGCTTGTGTTTTTTGGCTTCTTCTGCTTCACGTTCTTCTCGCTTTCGAGTTGCAACAATTAAGTTGTACTCCGCTTGAATCGCCTCCCACACATCGCCTTGGCCCGAGTAGATCAGTTGCTCTTTGAGCCTTTTGCGTGCGTCCCTCAAATACTTTGCGTTCATCACAGACTCAAGGGCTTGTGCCATCTCTGAGTTGGACGCCTTACTTTTGTCTTGATTTGCACCCTTTTCAACCGTGTCGTGCATCTCAAAAAACTTGATGAGGTCGCCACTGCATTCATGCAGGTCTTTCCCCATTTGAATCGCTTCTTGCACACCCGCGATGGTACTCTTGGCTATGGCAAACGCAGCACTTATGGTGATCGGGTCAATCATGCCTAGCCTATAGAGAAAACGGCCCGAAGGCCGCTGGTTTACTGCACTGCTTCAGGGGTTTCCTTCATTTCAGGCATTGGAACTTGCGGGATCGCCTGTTCACGGATGGCTTGCACCAGATCAGCAACTTGCTCATACGGGGCTTTAGCCAACGCAGCCAGTACCATGTTTACACCGCCCAAAGGCAAGGTCAAAGTAATAGGCGTGTTCAGTTCTTCGCTCATGTATCAACTCCAGCAACGGCTTGAATGGGGAAGCCGTGTAACCCCGTAGCAATTATGCCACCCAAGGAAGAGCTTGGGAAGTTGGGGACACTGGTGGATTCACCATGCTGTCGATCTGGCCTTGCACGCAGGCTTGCGCGCTGGCAATCTGTTCGGCTGGAATCCAGCCAATGACTTGAGTTTGAGTCAGATCCGCGTAAGGCGTGAAGCCCGAGCCTTGGGTGATCGTGAACTGGCTGTTGCCGCCGATGGAGGCAGTATGGGTGTCCTGTACGCCAGTGACTTCCCACATAGCGTTGACGACTACATCCGTTTGGCCCTCGACTTGAGGCAGGGTGTACATTGCGGTGATGGTGGTGGTAAAAGTTGTCATGATATTTCCTTTAAAAATTTAGTTCCAAGAGATTACGACACAAATGCCGTCAGCGCCAGCACCACCAGCACCAGAGTTACCAACCGAGTCGGTAGAAGCACCGCCGCCGCCGCCGCCAGCGCCGTACAAAGCACCAGCACCACCAGCACCGCCGTTACCCGACAGTGAAGCATTGCCGCCACCGCCACCACCGCCGCCGTATGGTTTGCTTGTTGTTGCGGCAGTACCAGCAGTACCTGATGCGCCATCAGTCAAGGATGCTGTGCCGCCAGCAAAGCCGCCGTTGATGTTCGTTGCGCCGTAACCACCGTAACCCACCGCTGTGCCTAAAGCATTCGCGGCTGTAATACAGTTAGCGCCACCACCTGAACCGGGGCCAATGTTTCCATATGCCCCTCCAGTACCTTGAGTAGCTGCACCTTGGCTTGATGAGTTAATGTTTCCGGGAGCAACATAACCCGCTGTAAATTGATAAAGGTTTGTAATTTCAGTCCACGGTTTTGCAATTGCTATTGGCCCAACAGTAGCAGTAGAGCCGCCAGTTCCCGCCCAACCGCCGTATGAAGTAAGGTAAGTTCCAAAAGTGGTGTCGTTACCCGCAGTACCGTTATTTCCGTTTGTGCTGTTCGTTGCTTGTGCAGCGCCGCCAGCGCCACCAGTACCGATAGCCACAGTCACTGTCGAAGTCAAGTCAGAAGCTGAAAACGTGGTGTCAATATAGTTGGCTCTTAGACCGCCAGCACCGCCAGTACGGATAGAAGCCAATGCACCCTTACGGCCTGAACCGCCACCGCCGCCACCGCCGATTGCAATGACGCGCACGTTGGTCACGCCTGTTGGCTTAGTCCATGTGCCGCCAGCGGTGAATGTCTGGACGTTGTAGGTTGAACCAGAGGTTGATTGCGTTGTGCCGTCAGAGAAACCAAGTGAGCCATTCAGGTTGAATTTGCCTGTGTTGTCAAAGTAACCCCGTGGATTCCCATCCCCATCAGACAGCACAACATAGTTGCTTGCTGTGCGAATGTCGAGGCCACCTTGGTTGCCGTTGTAGCGACCAACAATGGTGTTTAACGCTCCTGAAGTTACGTTGTAACCAGCAGACTGCCCAATAAATGTGTTTCCTGTGCCAGTAGTTGAATATCCAGATTGATGACCACCAAAAAAACTGTTTGCACCAGTCGTATTGCTATACCCCGCCTGATAACCCACAGCAGTGTTGTTGGATGCTGTGGTGTTTGATGAAAGTGCATCCTTACCAACGGCTACGTTAGCTGTACCTGTTGAGTTTGAGTACATGGCAAGAACACCAACAGCCACGTTATTACCAGCCGTTGTGTTGCTAAACAAAGCTCCACCACCTACGGCAGCGTTGCTTGAGCCTGTGGTATTGCTTGTTAATGTTCCACCAGTAGTTCCGGGTCTTGCAGCACCAACCGCCGTGTTATTGCTACCTGTCGTATTTGCGGTAAGAGCTTGATACCCCAATGCAGTAAGGGCTTCACCTGTAGTATTTGTATACGCAGCCTGATAACCCACAGCCGTGTTATATGAGGCTGTGGTGTTGGAGTAAAGGGCTTGATTGCCCATTGCCACGTTGTACGAACCCGTGGTGTTAAGTGCAAGTGCGCCAGTACCAAATGCGCCGTTGTTTGAGCCTGTCGTGTTGTAACGCAAAGCAGCATCAATTGCGCCAACGGCATACCCACCAAACGCATTGTTACCTGCGCCAGTTGTATTTGCGTTAAGAGCAAAAGCACCAAATGCGGTTGTACCGATACCGGTAGTGGTTGCAGCAGCGGCACTGTATCCGACCGCAGTGTTGCCGGTGGCGGTGTTTAAATTAAGGGCCTGATAACC
>Ga0136641_1000664_pt1 | contig 14657 bp, 11 predicted proteins | sample EliLak1302023Y_FD_115312 | JGI IMG/M metagenome (GOLD analysis project Ga0136641, IMG submission 115312) | Freshwater microbial communities from Elizabeth Lake, Yosemite National Park, California, USA - 13020-23Y | ecosystem: Environmental > Aquatic > Freshwater > Lake ...
CGGCGAATTTGCCGTTCTCCTTTGGATCCTCACGGCGGGCGTCGCCCTGCTCACGGCTCACGTCACGCTGGGCTGGCTGGCGCGCGCCCGGCGCCGACCCGCCCTGGCGCTGAGCTGGCCGGCGCAGATGGTGTCGGCGGCCACCCTGGGCAGCGGGGTGTGCGCCACCGCGGTCCTGGGCCTGTCCGCCGAGGGCTTCAGATTCCCCTTGGGCTATGGCTCGGTGGCTGCCCTGGTGCTCTGGCTGGGCGCCATCATCGCCTGCCTGCCCCAGGTGGCGCTGCTGACGGTCAGCGGGCGCTGGTGGTCCGTGCTGCTGGCCGGCGTGTTGCTCGCCGGCATCGGATGCGGCGCGCAGATGGGCTGGATCTGGGCGGCCGGCTTCAGGCCCGGTGTGCTCTGGAAATGGCCGGTGGTGGGCGCAGCGGCAGCCGTCATGGGCGCGGGCTTGCTCGCCGCGCTCTGGATGGTTGTCCATGAACGTGCAACGACAGGCCGCACGCCCGATAGGCTGACGCGGACCGGCAGCATGATGCTGCTCGGCCTGAGCCTGCTGGTGGGGCAGCAGTTGATCCTGGCCGGGGCCGATCTGGCCAGCCAGAAGGGCTCGGTTTACCGCAACCAGGTACCCAACAGCCTGCTGAGTCTGGCCTGCGGGGCCCTGGTGCCGCTGACGCTGGCCATCATGGCGCTGGATCTGTCGCTGCGGCAAAGCCATCGACGCCGTTCGCAGTCGGGTTTCACGCCGCACCAGCGCCGCAAGCGTCGCCATCGGGTGCGCTCGCTGTGACACAGCGGACGGCGGGTCGGCCGGCTTGACGGGCTTGCTCGCGGCGTGCCCGCACGCCGTGGTCGTCTTTCCTACAATCAGGCCATGAACCCGCCCACCCGACCCCAGCCCCGCAGTTACACCCGCGGCGGCGCCCTGGCCGACATCCTGCAGCAGCGCATCGCCATCATCGACGGTGCGATGGGCACCATGATCCAGCGCTACAAGCTGACCGAGGCCGACTTCCGCGGCCCGCGTTTCGCCGACCACGGCAAGGACCTGAAGGGCAACAACGACCTGCTGGTGCTGACCCGGCCGGACGTGATCCAGGAAATCCACGGCCAGTACCTGGCCGCCGGCGCCGACCTGATCGAGACCAACACCTTCGGTGCCACCTCGATCGCGCAGGAAGACTACGACCTGGGCGCTATCGCCCGCGAAATGAACGTGGCCGCTGCCCGCATCGCCCGCGAGGCCTGCGACCGCTACAGCACGCCCGACAAGCCGCGCTTCGTGGCCGGCGCCCTCGGGCCGACGCCGCGCACGGCCAGCATCAGCCCCGACGTCAACGATCCGGGCGCGCGCAACACCAGCTTCGACGAGTTGCGCGCGGCTTACCGCGAACAGGCCGAAGGCCTGCTCGAAGGCGGCTGCGACCTGTTCCTGGTCGAGACCATCTTCGACACGCTGAATGCCAAGGCAGCCATCTTCGCGCTCGACGAGTTGATGGAGGACAGCGGTGAACGCCTGCCGGTGATCGTCTCGGGCACCGTCACCGACGCTTCGGGGCGCATCCTGAGCGGCCAGACGGTCGGCGCGTTCTGGAACTCGGTGCGCCACGCCCAGCCGCTGGCCATCGGCCTGAACTGCGCCCTGGGCGCCACGGTGATGCGGCCCTACATCGAAGAGCTGTCCAAGGTGGCGGCCGACACCTATGTCAGCTGCTACCCCAACGCCGGCCTGCCCAACCCGATGAGCGACACCGGCTTCGACGAGACACCGGCGGTCACGGGTGCGCTGATGGAAGAGTTCGCCAAGGCCGGCTTCCTGAACGTGGCCGGCGGCTGCTGTGGCACCACGCCCGAGCACATCGCCGAGATCGCGCGCCGCCTGAGCGGCTACCGTCCGCGCAGCCGGCGAGACCCGCTGTTCAGCGGCCTGCTGGCCGCCTGATCAGATTTCGACTTTCGTTCCGAGCTCGACGATCCGGTTCGTCGGCAGGTTCAGGAAGTCGGCCGCGGCGGCAGCATTGCGGTGCATGCTGGCGAAGAGTTTCTCGCGCCACAGCGCCATGCCGCCACCGAAGGTCGGGATCACCGTGTCGCGGCTCAGGAAGTAGCTGGTTTCCATGTCGTCGAGCTGCACGCCGCGACCCTTCAGCAGCTTCAGCGCTTCGGGCACGTCGGGGTCGTTCTTGAAGCCGAAATGCAAGGTCACGGCCCAGCAGTCGTGGCCCAGCGCTTCGATCTCGCAGCGCTTGTTGAAGCCGACCCAGGGCACCTCATGGTGCTGCACGGTGACGAACAGGTTCTGCTCGTGCAGCACCTTGTTGTGCTTCAGGTTGTGCAGCAGCGCGAAAGGCGTCGAGCCCTTTTCGGCGCTGAGGAACACGGCGGTGCCGGAGACACGCAGTGGCGGGCTGATGAAGATCGATTTGAGGAACGGGTCGAGATCGATGGCCTCTTCGCGCAGGCGGGCTGTCATCAGCGCGCGGCCACCCTTCCAGGTGACCATCAGCGTGAAGACGCCGGCGCCGATGAGCAGCGGGAACCAGCCGCCTTCCAGCACCTTCACGGCGTTGGCTGCAAAGAAGGTGATGTCGACCACGAAGAAGAAGCCCGTGGCCGCGATGCACAGCGGCAGCGAGAGGCCCCAGGCCCAGCGGATGACGAAGAAGGTCATCACCGTGGTGATGGTCATGTCGATGGTCACCGCGATGCCGTAGGCCGAGGCCAGTGCGCCGCTGCTGCCGAACATCACCACCGCAAAGACGACGAACAGGTAGAGCGTCCAGTTCACAAAGGGCACGTAGATCTGGCCGGTGTCGCGCACGCTGGTGTGCAGGATGCGCAGGCGCGGCATGTAGCCCAGCTGGATGGCCTGCTTGGAGACCGAGAAAGCGGCCGTGATCAGCGCTTGCGAGGCGATGGAAGCCGCCGCCGTGGCCAGAGCGATCAGGGGGTACAGCGCCCAGTCCGGCGCCATTTCGAAAAAGGGGTTGCGGGCCTTTTCAGGGTGTTCCAGCAGCATCGCGCCCTGGCCGAAATAGTTCAGCAGCAAGGCCGGCATGACGATGGCAAACCAGGCCAGGCGGATGGGCCGCTTGCCGAAGTGGCCGAGGTCGGCGTACAGCGCCTCGGCGCCCGTCACGCACAGCACCACCGAGCCCAGCGCGACGAAGGCGATGCCGGGATGCCCCAGCAGAAAGCCCAGCGCGTGGTGCGGCGACAGCGCCACCAGCACCTGCGGGTTCTGCACGATGTGGACGCCACCCAGCACGGCCAGCACCGCAAACCAGACCAGCGTCACCGGCCCGAACAGGCGCCCGACGACGGCGGTACCGAAGCGCTGCGTCACGAACAAGGCGGTCAGCACGACCAGCGAAATGGGCACGACGAAGTGGTGCAGGCCGGGCGCGGCCACCTCCAGGCCTTCGACCGCCCCGAGCACGCTGACGGCCGGCGTGATGACACCGTCGCCGAAGAAGATGGCGGTGCCGAAGATGCCCAGCAGGAGCAGGCGGCGGCGCAGCACCGGCTTGTCCTTCACCGCCACCGAGGCCAGCGCCAGCATGGCGATCAGGCCGCCTTCGCCGTGGTTGTCGGCACGCAGGATCAGCACCACGTACTTGATCGAGACCACCACGGTCAAGGTCCAGAACACCAGGGACAGGATGCCCAGGATGTTGGCCGGTGTCAGAGGCAGGCGGCCGTGCGCGAAGACCTCCTTCAACGCGTACAAGGGGCTGGTGCCGATGTCGCCGTAGACCACGCCGATGGCGGCGAGGGTCAGGGCTGCGATAGCGCCGGGAGAGGAAGTTGTGCGTTCGGCGCTCATGGGTCTTACAGCCCCTGACATTGTGCCCGCGATGCGGCCGCCTCCCGTGAAGGCGGCCGACCCGGCATTCAGTCGTAGTTCTCGGCCTCGGGGTCGGTGGCCTCCAGTTCGTAGGCGGCGGCCAGCATGGCCAGCCGGCCCAGCACGCCGTACATATAGAAGCGGTTGGGCGCGCTGGCACCCGGCTTGACGCCGGGCCGGGGTAGCTGGTTATTGCCGGCAAAGGCCAGCGGCAGGTAACGCGAACCGGGCGCCGAGAGGTTCTCGTCCACGCCCCGATCGGCATGCACCCGGTAGAAGCCGCCGACGACATAGCGGTCGATCATCACCACCACCGGTTCGGCCACCGCGTCGTTGATGCGTTCGCAGCTGGGCACGCCTTCCTGGACGATGATTTCGTCCAGTTCCTGCCCCTCGCGCACCAGGCCACTGCGGGCGCGCCGCAGGCGTTCGGGGTCATCCAGTTCTTTCACGTCGCGCACCGTCAGGATGCCGATGCCGGTGGCGTTGTCGGCCTTGATGACCACGAAGGGCTTCTCGTTGATGCCGTATTCCTTGTACTTGCGGCGCACCTTGCCCAGCATCATTTCCACCTGGCTGCGCAGGCCCTCCAGGCCGGCCGCATCGTCGAAGTCGACCTTGCCGCAACGCGCAAGCATGGGGTTGATCAGCCACGGGTCCATGCCCAGCAGCTTGGCGAACTTCTTGGCCACTTCCTCGTAGCTCTGGAAGTGGCGGCTCTTGCGCCGGATGCCCCAGCCGGCATGCAGCGGCGGCAAGAGGTACTGCTCGTACAGGTGCTGCAGCGAGCGCGGCACGCCCCCGGACAGGTCGTTGTTGAGCAGGATGGTGCAGGGGTCGAAGTCCCTCAGACCCAGGCGGCCCCGGTTGCGCACCAGCGGTTCGACGACCAGTTCACTGCCGTCGGGCAGGGCCAGCGCCATGGGCGCCGTGAGGTCGGGGTCGAGCGTACCCAGGCGCACGTTCAGGCCGGCCTGCGTGAAGATCTGCACCAGCCGCTGCAGGCTCTGCAGGTAGAAGGTGTTGCTGACGTGGCTTTCCGGGATCAGCAGCAGGTTCTTGGCTTCGGGGCAGATCTTCTCGATGGCCGCCATCGCTGCCATCACGGCCAGCGGCAGCATCTCGCTGGTCAGGTTGTTGAAGGTGCTGGGGAAGAGCTGCGTGTCGACCGGCGCCAGCTTGAAGCCGGCATTGCGCAGATCCACCGAGCTGTAGAACGGCGGCGTGTGTTCCATCCATTCCAGGCGGAACCAGCGCTCGATGGCCGGCATCGATTCCAGGATGCGCTGCTCCAGCTCGTTGATCGGCCCCGTGAGGGCGGTGATGAGATGGGGAACCATGGCGCGGCCTCAACGAAAGTGAACAGGAATTCTAGGCCTGTGAGGCCAGCCTGCCGGGATGCAAAGAGGGCACCCGAAGGTGCCCTCTTTGGGGCTGCCAGCCCAGGCCCGAAGGCCTGGACGAGCGCAGCTTACTTGTTGTACGCGGTTTCGCCGTGCGAGCTGATGTCCAGACCCTCACGCTCTTCGTCTTCCGGTACCCGCAGACCGATGGTCAGGTCGGCGATCTTGTAGGCGACGAAGGCCACCACGGCCGACCACACCACCGTCACGCCGACGGCCTTGCACTGGATGATGAACTGCGCCAGCGTGCCGTCCGGGTTGGTCGCCGTGGCGCCCGTCACCCAGTCGGTGACGATGCCCGGGCCGCCCAGGGCCTGCGAGTTGAAGATGCCCGTCAGCAGGGCACCCAAAATGCCGCCGACGCCGTGGACACCGAACACGTCCAGCGTGTCGTCAGCACCCAGCATCTTCTTCAGGCCGGTCACACCCCACAGGCAGATGACGCCGGCCAGCAGGCCGATCACCAGGGCGCCCATGATGCCGACGTTGCCGGCAGCCGGGGTGATGGCCACCAGGCCAGCGACGGCACCTGAAGCGGCACCCAGCATCGACGCCTTGCCCTTGTGCAGCGCTTCCGCCGCGCACCACGACAACACGGCACCAGCGGTGGCAAGGAAGGTGTTGACGAAGGCCAGCGACGCGCTGTTGCCGGCTTCCAGCGCCGAGCCGGCGTTGAAGCCGAACCAGCCCACCCACAGCAGCGAGGCACCGACCATGGTCAGCGGCAGGCTGTGCGGCGCCATGGCTTCCTTGCCGTAGCCCAGGCGCTTGCCGACCATGAAGGCGCCGACCAGACCGGCCACGGCGGCGTTGATGTGCACCACGGTGCCACCGGCGAAGTCCAGCGCGCCCCACTGCCACAGCAGGCCGGCCTTGGCGTTCATCGCGTCGACCACTTCCTTGCCGGTGTAGGCGTCAGGGCCCATCCAGAACCAGACCATGTGCGCGATGGGCGCATAGCTGAAGGTGAACCAGATCACCATGAACAGCAGCATCGCCGAGAACTTGATGCGTTCGGCGAAGGCACCGACGATCAGCGCGCAGGTGATGGCCGCGAAGGTGGCCTGGAAGACCACGAACACGATTTCCGGCAGCACGACGCCCTTGCTGAAGGTGGCCGCCGTGGGGAAGTCGCCACCGGTCGCGTTGGGCACGAAGACGCCCTTCAGGAACAGCCGGTCGAGCCCGCCGATGAAGGCGTTGCCCTCGGTGAAAGCCAGGCTGTAGCCGTAGATGCACCACAGCACGGTGATCAACGAGAACGTCACGAAGACCTGCATCAGCACCGACAGCATGTTCTTGCTGCGCACCAGGCCGCCGTAGAACAGCGCCAGGCCGGGGATGGACATCATGATGACCAGCACGGTGGACACGAGCATCCAGCTCACGTCGCCCTTGTTGGGAACGGCGGCCGAAGCCGCCGAAGCGGCAGCCGATGCGGCCGATGCGGAAGGTGCAGCAGCCGCGGCTGAGGCTTCGGCAGCCGGCGCCGACACGGCGGCGGCCGAGGCGGCGCCCTGCGCGTGAACCGCCCCGCCAAAGCTCAGGGCGGCCAGGCCCAGCGCCAGGATGGTGATGAGTTTTTTCATGTCAGTTTCTCGTGATGGGTGCGCGCTTTACAGCGCGTCCTTGCCGGTTTCGCCGGTGCGGATGCGAACCACCTGCTCGAGGGTGGTGACGAAGATCTTGCCGTCACCGATCTTGCCGGTGCGGGCCGAAGCTTCGATGGCTTCGATGACGCGGTCGACGATGCTCTCGTCCACCGCCGCTTCGATCTTCACCTTGGGCAGGAAGTCGACGACGTACTCGGCACCGCGGTACAACTCGGTATGCCCTTTCTGTCGGCCGAAGCCCTTGACTTCAGTCACCGTGATGCCTTGAACGCCGATGCCGCTCAAGGCCTCACGCACTTCGTCAAGCTTGAAAGGCTTGACGATGGCGGTCACCATCTTCATTTCATCTCTCCTTGAAAATCGTCCTTCAAACCGTCGGACTCAGAAGCTGTACTTGACGCCGACCACCAGGGCCGTCTTGCCCAGGAACTGGGTGCTGTTGGCGGCGCCGCCGGGCATGTAGAAATTCTTGTCGGCGTTGGTGCCGACCAGCGCGATGCTGGGCGCCAGGCCGCTGAAGTCCTTGCTCAGCGTCAGCGCGTAGTCGGTGTAGGACGCGTTGGTGATGTTCACGACCTTCTGGTAGCCGACGTGCGGCGCCAGGGTCAGGCCACCACCGACGTCGAAGGACGCGCTGACATCGAGGTAAATGCTGCCCTTGCTGTCCTGCTTGCGGGCGAAGTCGTAGTTGCCGAACAGGTTGGTCAGGGCATAGGACAGCTTGGTGGTCACGGGGCCATAGGTCACGGCGCCGTAGATCTCGGTGGTGTTGGGGTCCTTGTAGGACGCGTCCCAGAGCTTGGTCTTGGCGCTGGCGTAGACGTACTGCAGCACGCCGACGTCATAGGTCACGTCCTTGGCGATCTCGCCCTTGTAGCCGCCGTAAAGGTCGATTTCCAGGGCGGCGTCACCGTAGGCATCCTTGACCCACTTGATGGTCGAGGCCCAGGTGCCCAGGTAGAAGCCGTTGGCATTGGCGTAGTCGATGCCGCCTTGCAGAGCGGGCTTCAGGCGCGTCTGTGAAATGCCGCGGTAGCGGTAGTCGCTGAACGCGCCCACGTTGAAACTGAAAGGCGAGGCCGGTGGGTCTTCGGCGCGGGCGCTGCCATGCAGGGCGCTCAGGGCGGCTGCGGTGGCCAACAAGATCAGGGTGTGCTTCGTCATGATTGATCCATCTCCGTTTGGTGGAATGCCCCGAAGGGTTCTCGGGGCAAGGCATTTGCAGCTTCCGTGCCACCGCCTCAGGCGCTGCCTCTACCCTGCTGGACGGGGTCAGGGCGGCTGTCGGATGGCCACCACCCAAATGGGGGGCCCCGAAAGAGTGCGCACCAAAGAGGTGCTGGCGCTGCCTATCCGGGATTTCCAGAATACCGGGACACCACCACCGAACGGCACGCACCATGAGTCTGGCCACCGTACACAGCCGCGCCCTCGACGGGCTGAACGCCCCGGCCGTGCAGGTCGAAGTGCAACTGGCCAACGGCCTGCCCAGCTTCACGCTGGTGGGGCTGGCCGACACCGAGGTCAAGGAGTCGCGCGAACGGGTGCGGGCCGCGCTGCAGCAAAGCGGATACACCTTTCCGCACAACAAGCGCATCACCGTGAGCCTGGCGCCGGCCGATCTGCCCAAGGAATCCGGGCGCTTCGACCTGCCGATCGCGCTGGGCATGCTGGCCGCGGCGGGCTTGCTGGACGCCGCGCGGCTGTCCGCCTGCGAATTCGCCGGTGAGTTGTCGCTGTCCGGCGAACTGCGCCCGGTGCGCGGCGCGCTGGCGCTGGCGCTGGCGGCGCACCGCGAAGGCAGCGGGCGCACGCTGGTACTGCCCGAACCCAGCGCTTGCATCGCCGCCCAGGTGCAGGGGCTGGACGTGCGCGGCGCCGGCACGCTCACCGAGGTGGTGGCGGCGCTGCTGCCCGGCGACGACGCCCAGCCCTTGCCGGCGGCCGAAGCACCGCCCCTGGAAGCCACGCCGGCCGGCCCCGACCTGCGCGAGGTCAAAGGCCAGGCCGGTGCCAAGCGGGCGCTGGAGATCGCCGCCGCGGGCGGCCACAGCCTGCTGCTGGTCGGCCCCCCGGGCACCGGCAAGTCGATGCTGGCGCAGCGCCTGCCGGGTTTGCTGCCGCCGCTGTCGGACGACGAAGCCCTGGCCAGTGCCGCCCTGCGTGGCTTGGCCACCAGCGCGGAGACGGTGATGTCGCACCGCGGCCGGCCGGTGCGCGCGCCCCACCACACGGCCAGCGCGGTGGCGCTGGTCGGCGGCGGGTCGCCACCACGCCCGGGTGAAATCTCGCTGGCCCACGGTGGCGTGTTGTTCCTGGACGAGTTGCCCGAGTTCCCGCGCGCTGCACTTGAAGCGCTGCGCGAACCGCTGGAAACCGGCCGCGTGACGATTTCACGGGCAGCCCGCCAGGCCTTGTTTCCGGCCTGCTTTCAGCTGGTGGCAGCGATGAACCCCTGCCCCTGCGGCTGGCTGGGTTCGCCGCTGGGCGTGGGCAAGGCCTGCCGCTGCACGCCCGAGGCGGTGGCGCGCTACCAGGGCAAGCTGTCGGGGCCGCTGCTGGACCGAATCGATCTGCAGGTGGAGGTGCTGGCCGCCCGCCCCGAAGACATGCTGGCCGCGCCCGACGGCGAACTCAGCGCGGCGGTCGCCGCCCGCGTTGCGGTGGCGCGCGGGCTGCAACTGCAGCGCCAGGGCGTGCCGAACGCGGCGCTGGAAGCCGGCCGCATCGACGACATCTGCGTCCTCGACGAAGCGGTCGCCAACTTCCTGCGCATGGCCGCGCAGCGTCTGGGCTGGTCGGGCCGCCGCTTGCACCGTTGTCTGAAAGTGGCGCGGACCATCGCCGACCTGGCCGGCAGCGAACGCATCGCCACGCCGCACCTGGCCGAGGCGCTGCAGCTGCAGCGCGTGTTGAATTGAGCCCCCAAGCTCGCTGGCGCTCGCTACCCCCCAAGGGGGCCGTCCGCCTGCGGCCCGGCAGAGCCGGTTCCGCGGCAGGAAGCTGGGTCTGAACGCGCCGCCCACGTGGCTGCGTCGAAGCCGACCGTGATGCGGCCGTCGTCCCATTCGACGACCGGGCGCTTGATGACGCTGGCCTGGCGCAGCATCAGCGCGCGGGCCGATGGGGCGTCGGTGACGGCGGCGCGTTCGGCTTCGTCCAGCTGGCGCCAGGTCGTGCCCTTGCGGTTGACCAGCGACTCCCAGCCGACGCTGGACAGCCAGGCGTCCAGGCGGTCGGGCGGCACGCCGGCCTTCTTGAAGTCATGGAAGACGGCGTCGTGGCCGTGCTTGGCCAGCCAGCCGCGGGCCCGTTTGACGGAGTCGCAGTGGGGGATGCCGTAGAGCTTCATCGTTCGGGGTCTCGGGGTGGCCGGGGTGTTCGGATCATCAGATGGCCAGCGGGTCGATGTCCACTGCCCAGCGTATCAGCCCCTTGTGCCGCCCGCGCAGTTCGTGCAGCCCGGGCAGCCAGGCCGCCAGCATGCGCTGCAGCGCCACGCGCGATGGCGATTCGACCAGCATCTGCATGCGCTCGACATCGGCCAGCTTGGACAGGTGCGGCGGCACGACGGGGTAGACCGTCACGCCTGGGTGTGCACTGGCCAGCGCAGCCGCATCGTGCAGGAAGGCGGCCGCCACGTCGGCGCTGCGGGCGTCGGCGCGCAGCAGCGCCAGGCTGGCGAAAGGCGGCAGTCCGGCGGCCAGGCGGTCGGCCAGCTGGCTGGTGGCGAAGGCCTCGTAGTCGTGGGCCTTGAGCGCGGCGTACAGCGGGTGCGTGGCGTTCCAGGTCTGGACCCACATCTCGCTGGCTGCCGCCTGCGCGGCGTCGCGGCCAGCGCGGCCGGCGGCCTGCATGAGCAGCGCGAACAGGCGTTCGGGGGCGCGGAAGTCGCTGCTGAACAGCGCACCGTCGGGGTTGATGGCGGCCACCAGCGTCACGCGGCGGAAATCGTGGCCCTTGGCCAGCATCTGGGTGCCGACCAGGATGTCCACCTCGCCCGCATGCACGGCCTGCAACTGCTGCTCGAGCGCGCCGACGCCGCGCGTGCTGTCGGCGTCGATGCGGCCGATGCGCGCCTGCGGCAGCAGCACCGCCAGTTGCTCCTGCAGCTTTTCGGTGCCACGGCCGATGGGGGCGATGTCCAGGTTGCCGCAGTCGGGGCAGGCGCGGGGCACCCGCTCGCTGAGGCCGCAGTGGTGGCAGCGCAGCGTGCGGTCGCCTTTGTGGAAGACGCGCCAGGCGCTGCAATGGGGGCAGCCGCTCTTCCAGCTGCAGGCGCTGCAGTGCAGCACCGGCGCGTAACCGCGGCGATTGAGCAGCAGCAGGCTTTGCTCGCCGCGCGCCAGGCGGGCTTCGACAGCCGCCAGCAGCGGCGGCGCCAGCACGCGCTCGCTGCCCGCCGCCACATGCGGCAGCGCGGTCATGTCCACCAGGCGCACGCGGGGCATGGCGCCGCCGCCGATGCGGCTGGGCATGGCCACGCGCAGGTAGCGGCCCTCCAGGGCGCGCTGCCAGCTTTCCAGCGACGGCGTGGCCGAGCCCAGCAGCACCGTCACGCCCTGGCGATGCGCCCGCCAGACCGCCAGGTCGCGCGCCGAGTAGCGCGCGCCTTCCTGCTGCTTGAACGACGGATCGTGCTCTTCGTCGACGACGATCAGCCCCAGGCGCGGCATCGAGGCGAACACCGCCAGCCGGGTGCCCAGCACCAGGTCGGCACGGCCCAGATGGGCCAGCAGCCAGTGGCGCAGGCGCTGCGCCGGCGTCAGGCCGCTGTGCAAGCTGACCAGCACGCGGCCCGGAAAGCGGGCGGCGAAGCGCGCTTCGAGTTGCGGCGTCAGGTTGATCTCGGGCACCAGCACCAGCGCTTGCTGGCCGCGCGCCAGGGCGTCGGCGGCGGCGCGCAGGTAGACCTCGGTCTTGCCACTGCCGGTGGCGCCATGCAGCAGCACCGGCTGGCGGGTGGCGGCGATGGCGGTCAGCGCCGAGGCCTGCTCGGCGGTCAGTTCGGGCAGCACCGGGTCGGCCACCGCCGGCGGCGCTTCCAGCTTGTGCAGCCGCGCGACGCGGCGCGCCAGGCGGGTGTCGTCCAGCTTGCGCAGTTCGGGCGGCAGCACGGCCAGCGCCAGTTCGCCCACGCCGCGCTGGTAGTAGGCGGCGGCGAAATCCACCAGCGCCCGCCATTCGGCGGCCAGCGGCGGCAAGGCGGCCAGCGTCTCGCTGATGGGGCGCACCGCGGTGGGCGCTGGCTGGTCGGGGTCGGACGGCGCCCAGACCAGCCCCGCCACCTCGCGCCGGCCCAGCGGTACGCGCACCAGCGTGCCGGACGGCAGCGGCTGCGCATGGCTGTAGTCGAGCAGCCCGCCAACGGTCGTGTGGCGCGGCATTTCCACCGCGACGGCCAGATTCAACAGGTCGGCCATCGAAAAAGGGTCACAGGCTTAGGCACGAAATCTCGGCTCAACTTCAAGGAAAGGCTGCAAGTGCATGATTGAAAAGGACTTTTCCAGTTACCCACGAAAACTGTGGATAACTTTGTGCAAAAGCTGCGCTCAGACGCGCCAAGTGCTTGATTCTTCGTGTTCTGGCGTTCCGTGCCTCATTTGACGGCAGCGCCGGGAGTGTTTGAAAATCAAGCACTTAGCACGGATTTCGGCGATTTTTGGCAGCCTGGGCCGCAGCACGGGCAGACAGGCCGACCAGGCGTCATTTTGGGGATAAGTCAAGCCCTGCCCGGGTTTTTTCGGATCCTTTCCTGCCGCGGGCCGGTGCACCCCACCCCACCACGCACGACAGCAAGGCACATCGGCGAAGTGTTCGCTCACGGTGGCCGGCCCCGGAACGCCGGGCCGGCGCGCGGGAAGCAGGCCTCAGGCCGGCGCGCGCTGGCGGCGCGAGTGGGCGTGCACGGCTTCGCACAGCGCCGCCACGTGCTCGGGCGGCGTGTACTGGCTGATGCCGTGGCCCAGATTGAAGATGTGGCCGTCCCAGCCGCCGTCAGGGCGTTGCGGGCGGCCGAAGCTGTCCAGCACCGCCACGCCTTCGCGGCGAATAGCCTCGGGCGGCGCGAACAGCACACTGGGGTCCAGATTGCCCTGCAGCGCCACTTGGCTGCCCACGGCGGCGCGGGCCGCACCCAGGTTCACGGTCCAGTCCAGCCCGACGACGTCGGCGCCGCAGGCGGCGATCTCCTGCAGCCAGGGCCCGCCGCCCTTGGTGAAGACGATGACGGGCACGCGGACGCCGTCCTTCTCGCGGGTCAGGCCGGCCACCACTTGGCGGGTGTAGTCCAGGCTGAAACGCTGGAAAGCGCCGTCGGCCAGCACGCCACCCCAGCTGTCGAAAATCATCACGGCCTGGGCGCCGGCTTCGATCTGGGCGTTCAGGTAGGCCGTCACGGCCTGCGCGTTGACGGCCAGGATGCGGTGCATCAGGTCGGGCCGGCTGTAGAGCAGGGTCTTGATCAGCCGGTAGTCGTCAGAACCCGCGCCTTCGACCATGTAGCTGGCCAGCGTCCAGGGGCTGCCTGAAAAGCCGATCAGCGGGACGCGGCCGTTCAGCGCCTTGCGGATGGACGTGACGGCGTCGAAGACGTAGCGCAGCTTGTCCAGGTCGGGCGAGCGCAGCGCCATCACGGCGGCTTCGTCGCGCACCGGGCGGGCGAAGCGCGGGCCTTCACCGGCGCCGAAGCTCAGGCCCAGGCCCATGGCGTCGGGCACCGTCAGGATGTCGCTGAACAGGATGGCGGCATCCAGCGGGTAGCGGTCCAGCGGCTGCAACGTCACGTCGGTGGCGTACTGCGGGTTGGTGGCCAGGCCCATGAAGCTGTTGCCGGCCTTCTCGCGCGTGGCTTTGTATTCGGGCAGGTAGCGCCCGGCCTGCCGCATCAGCCAGATCGGCGTGTGGGTGGTGCTCTGGCGCAAGCAAGCGCGCAGGAAAGTGTCGTTTTGGAGTGCGGGCCACATGACTGACATTATGGCGGCGTCAAATGGGCTTGAAGGACGCCAGCGACGCCCCACATGCCGGGCGTTGTTGGCGCCCACGGGCCCGATGGACATCCGACAATCCCGCCACCCGCCACCCAGGAGAGCCCATGAGGATCGCCGCCACTGCCCCCACCCCCGTTACCGCCCGCTGGGCCGCGCGCGGCGCCGCGCTGTTGCTGGCCGCCTCGCTGTCGGGCTGCGGCTACAACGATTTCCAGCGCCAGGACGAGCAGGTCAAGTCCGGCTGGTCCGAGGTGCTGAACCAGTACCAGCGCCGCAGCGACCTGATCCCCAACATCGTGGCCAGTGTCAAGGGCGAGGCCAGCTTCGAGCAGGACACGCTGACCAAGGTCATCGAGGCGCGCAGCCGCGCCACATCCATCAACGCCACACCCGAACTGGTCAACAACCCCGAGGCCTTCGAGAAGTTCCAGAAGGCGCAGGGCGAACTGACGGGCGCCTTGAGCCGCCTGATGGTGGTCAGCGAGCAGTACCCCAGCCTGAAAGCCAACGCGGCCTTCCAGGACCTGCGCGTCCAGCTGGAAGGCACCGAGAACCGCATCACCGTGGCGCGCAACCGCTACATCAAGGACGTGCAGGCCTACAACGTGCTGACGCGCAGCTTCCCGACCAACCTGACCGCGATGATGTTCAGCTACAGCGTCAAGCCCAGTTTCACGGTGGCCAACGAAGCGCAGATCTCGGTGCCGCCGACGGTCAGTTTCGACAAGCCTGCAGCGCCTGCAGCCGCCGCATCGCGTTGAAACCGTGACCGCCCTGCGCGCCCTGCTGCCCACGCTGGCGCTGC
>Ga0136641_1000665_pt1 | contig 14640 bp, 15 predicted proteins | sample EliLak1302023Y_FD_115312 | JGI IMG/M metagenome (GOLD analysis project Ga0136641, IMG submission 115312) | Freshwater microbial communities from Elizabeth Lake, Yosemite National Park, California, USA - 13020-23Y | ecosystem: Environmental > Aquatic > Freshwater > Lake ...
CCAATGATTGTAGTTCTTCTTTGGTCATAAAGAAGTTGTAAGTGGCAGAGTCTTGTACCACTCCGTCCTTCAAACTTTCTTGAATAAGATCAAGACTAAACAGACCCTTGGGCATCAGTACTTCATGTTTTACCATGCGTACTCTAAATCCTTCCGAATCTTTCACTGTTATTTCTTTGCGTGTGTGCGCAACTGATTCATGTAGTTCCATTATCATCTCCTTTAATTGCTTCAAATGTTCTATACTTACCCAATGCTGCAATATACTCGTCGTATAACTTCTTTAGCTTGGGATGCTTCTTTTCGAGTTTAGCATCTCTTTCTGGAATTTGCAACACTTTTTCAATGGTATCTAACCGTTCTTCTAAATCACGCCCGTTAATAACCATGTTACCTTTGACTTCTAAAGTAGGCGGATTGGTTTGATTAATACTCACGACTGGGGAGTTTTGAATAGTATTGGTGCCGGTAGTCCAAACAGTATTTGTGCCAGTTGATGTTAAAAACTGTCCGCTAGTAGTATTAGTTTTATAAACTTGTCCTATCAATTGCGGAGGCACTGCTCCGTATCCGGGCAAAGAGGTAGCAACAGTATTAACCGTGTTGTTTACGGTTTGCGAGATAGTTGTCATTGTGTATCCATTTGTTGTCTACAAGGAATCCCCATTGACGTTTGTGCGGCCCTGGCATGAACAATGTCCATGCAGTAACACCTGGTTTCAATTCCACTCTGTGATAGCTGTTGGGCTTACATATGCGGAAATGTCCAGGACCCCGCCAGTAGCGTATCTCATTAATCTTTTCACCTAGTGTATTGAATACAGGTACCCATTCATAATAGCCACCTATTAAAATCAATGTAAAGTATGGCCATGGATGATCATGCACATCATCTGGATCGCCTTTTAGAAACTTGTGAATGTAGATATTGAACAATTTATGATATCTGGTATTGAACAATATGTAATATCTTTCTAGGTATGGCTCATTTTCAATTCTGTCCATGATAATACGCCGCCGCCCTAAATTATCTAACAATTTCAAAATCATTTGACACTTTCTATCAAAGCAGTTGCAGAGAAAAATTGCTCATGTAAATCCTTTGCTTGTTTTCTAACATACGGGATCATGACTTGGTAGTTGTTCATGTATTTAATTATCTTACTGCACAGTTCTCCACGATGAAATTCGTATGCATTAAAACTTTCAGTCCATAGACTTGGATATTTGAATGTGTCCATATACATTTCTGTGTAGCTTAACCGATCTGGTACTAATGGTATAGCATCAACCACTGCACCTTCATAGCAACTGATACCAAGTGTTTCTTGCAAGTTGGCACTGAACACCATCTTAGCGCCGCCCAGCAAGTTATGATATTCATTCTTTGACAGTTGTTGATCCTGACATACTACAAATTCATATTGTGGCAAGTGAGTGGCCAAGTCTCTAAAAATATCAACTTGCTTTTCTGGCGCTATGCGATGAGGAAACAGTATAAGGTCACGCTTGGGCATGTTCTTGTATATGGTCAATGTATCCACCATATACTCCATGGGCCAGCCAGTGCGTACAAATCTTGGATCTTCACCGGCAATGATACCTGCTAGGTCTTCTTCTAGCCAGGGATTTTCCGCAGGATAATCGTGTAACAGATTGGTCACGAACATTTGAACATGAAAGTCAGTGGCAAAGTAGTTGTGATCAAATGCGTGGAAAAAACTCTTCTCAGCATTTCTTACCCAGGGTTTGTTGCCAACTAGTCTGCCTAAGAAGTCTTGAGGATCATATGATCCAGCATGCCATAATCCATGTGTGACTATTGGAATATTCAATAGTTCACTCATGTACTTTAAGTTTATGATGCCTGGATGCCAAGCATCAGTAAAAATAAAGTGGTCTCCGGGATTAACAGCACCGGAGCAGAACAAACGACCCATTTGCTCAACTTGACTAGACTTGTATATATTGGTACCACCAAAATTAAGAAAAGCACCAGGAGTAGTGGCCGTAGGAATATCTTCAGGGCCAGAGATAATTTGAACATTGTGTCCTGCCTTTTTAAGCAAAGCAGGCACATGAGTCTTCCACTGACCCGTGTACCTGGTTTCAACTGCTTCTAGATCAATTAGAAATACGGTCATTGTTGTAGGGTCGTGGATTTTTTCCTAAATACGGCTTACGCTCACCCGTAAATGGCTTCTTGGGGCGTCGAGTTTTGTCAAAATTGCGCCACTGCCAGCTTTCTCTGTTATAGAGATAGGCTTCGTTGAACTCACACAATTCCAAACGACACCAGTTGTGGAATGCCTCAAGATCCTCGAACAATTTTACAATGTCAGGACGAGTTTCCAAATAGTTGATGTCCTTGTAATTCTTAGCCATTATAGCTTTCCTTTTAATATTTGATAAATGAACCATTTTCTCCGTCTTCGGAGACCTCAATCCAAACCTCTCGGCTAGGATACTTTAGTGCGATGATGCTATGTAAATCATCTGACATCATCTCACAACTCTTGTAGTCAAGGCTTAAAGTGGAACCTTGACCATTATACAGCGATTCGAGCCATCGTTTGAACTGGATGAACTCGATGTCTCTGTCATTATGTTGCACACTGATCCACACCCTGAAATGAAAGATATGGCGGTGAGGACTAGCAAGGAACGATACATCATATTCATCTCCTGTTGCCAAGTTTGGATCTGTTGCCGCCGCTGGATAGCAGTGTATACCTTCCTTGCGGAAAGTGACCCAAATCATTTTAAGTGGTCTAATATCTTGTTTAATAATCATAGTGTTGTGTCCTGAGTGTATTGATCCCACTGTGTGTACTTGTCTTTACTCATCAAGCTCTGTAAGTGATGCGTCCACACACCAGGATTAGTAGCACCCCAAGTGCGGTCGTCCAGTTTAAGTGTGGCGTTGTAGTTTAGTTGATTAATGTAAGGTAGCTTGACACTGATCATGGGAACAAAGCGAGGATACTCATTATAAGCAGACTCTAACACACCCTCAATATGTTCAACACCAAAGTCCAAAGTCACCCAGTAGTCTTTCTTCAAGCATTCTAGGATAACATCATCCCACGGTCTGTATTCTGCTTGCGATATTGCCTTAGGATTAAAACTTTGACTAGTGCCAAAATAGATATGTTTTACTTTGCTTTCTTCAGCTTTTGTAAGAATTTCTTCGATAGGTGGCGTGCCTACAACAAACAATGTAAACATGCCATGACACACAGTATGTTCAACTTCATACCCTGTAAAGTAAACGACGCCTTGTCGTTGTTCAGTGTTTAGTCCCATTTGATATAACCTCTGCTGTAACCACTCGGACGATTAACGCCATCCGCAAACGCTTGTTGCCATTCAGTGTTACGATTATAACCTCTAGTCCAAAAACTATCAACCTCTAGATAGCCTTTTTCGATCCAATACTTAGCCATGTGCATACAATCTATAAATTGGGGATTGCGTGGACTCGGCTTGACTGTGGTAACAGCTTTCCAAAGTTGTGACTGTGCTTCTTGTTTAGACACTGCTTTGCCCACACCATCTATAATTACTGCATTATTGTTTAAATTAATCTGTGTGCCTAGCTCAAAATTTCCACTAAGGTCAACAACAACATCATAGTTTTCAATGGTACTAGTCCACAACTTATCACCCCACAAGTCCTGATTGCTTGAACCTAGTATATCCACATGGAAGATATAACCGTTAAGTAGCATGGTGTGATAGGCCACCCATGCAAGAAATCCACTGCCAATAATAAGCATACGATTATTGTCGTGTGTGCCTTGACGATCTTGCAAGTATGCTTTGGCTTGTTCAATAAGATTAATACCACAAGCCACCGGTTCTAAAATATATTTTGGATGTGCTTCGGGAACTTGCACATATTCACCTGCCCGTACAGTGTATTGATCAGCATAGGCAGGTTCACCACGTGTGGCAACATAGTCACCCACTTTTACATCTACACAATTTGCACCAACAGACATAACTTGTCCAATACCTTCGTGACCTTGCATGTGTAGTGGCAGTGGTCCAAAGTTTCCCATCATCATATCAATATCGCTGCGACACACACCAGTCATCACAGCTTTCACATAGATACTGTCTTGCGCCCAAGGCGGAATTTCATAATCCACTTCTTGGAATAAACCTTGACCTTGTGTCTGCAAACATCTTACTTTCATAAATTCTCAATTTGAGCGTGTATCCATGAGTCAATTTCATGCTGGTTTTTCCAAAATGCATCATTGTCAATGTTGTTTAGGCATTGTTTAATCATGGCACAGTAGGCTGACTCCGGACACAGTCCTAGATCAAAGGTGTCCAATTGACCCTGTGCAGTTTGGAAAAGTATTCCCCTACTGTCATAATCATTTGTTCTCCAGTTGGCAACTAGATTCCATTTGTCCGTAAAGGACATGTAGCATTCGTCATCGACATCATACACGCCATCTTTCTTCACTTGACCATAATCACTGTTAACCAGTTGATCCAATACCCAATTCTGTCTTACACCCGCGCTGGTCTTTACATCAGTTCGCCAGTTAGGGTTCATGGCCACATACAAACTCAACAAGTGAGGCATGAGATCTCTACTGACTCCACCGAAAGCCAATTTCTTTGTGGTAAACCAGGTGCCTGCGTTTGGCACACGATTTTTATTAAGCCACATGATGTCTATAGATTTACAAGCTGCTGCCTGCTGTTGCAGATCCAGGATGTTGTCTCTCCACATGTTGTTTTTTACCATGATAAATCTTGTGTATGGAAAGGTTTTACACAAAGTATGCCAAGTTTGTGAACTGGCTACTCCAGGCTTCTCAATGAAAACAATTTTACTGATTGGGGCCACCTTTGCAGCCAGTTCAAAATGAGTGAAGTTTGGTGTGCAAATGTGTGCAGTATCAAACTTGCCATGCATCAAAATGGCTGAGTCCACACTGGACCACATGGCACCTTTGGTAGGATCAGGATCCACAGTAATCACTTGATGATCCAGGGATTCCAGCACATCTTTGTACAACTGGCCAATACCCATGCCCACTACGATGCTAGTCTTCATTTGTGAATTTTCGTCCTTCTTGCCAAGTCTTGATCATGCGATTGACATCCTCCATGCGCTCCTGTACCACTTGAGGAGCAGCTCGTTCCAATTCTTTGAGATGGTAATAACTGGGATAATGACGCAAACACCATCTTGCACCGTCGCGAATGTCTTTGGGCACCCTTGGGGTTTTTTTTGGATCCAGTAGACTTTGCAAAAACTCTTCTGTTCCCTTTATGGATCTAAATCTTTCATCAGGTAATGTCATGTACACCAGCCTCTAATTCGTCTAGTTTATCAATTGCAGACTCGTCAAAATCTACTTCTTCGTTAAATTGTACAGTATCTGAAGATACTTCGTCAAACAAAACGGAGAACATGCCGCTGGCATTGACGGTTTTCTTGCCAATGGCTCCTCTAGTGCCTGGAATGGCCTGCCAAAATTTATCAAAACTATCAATAATGGAGATAGCTGTTTCTCTATCCTGCGCACTAAAGATAGCATCAACCACATCCTTGAAATAGATTCTGTCAAATTTTTCATCTACCAGCATTGCTGGGCACAATCCAGCATCATATTGACGGTTGGCTTCTTGCACACTGTGCAAATGCAACCAAACATTATGAGCCATCATGATAGCATAAGTAAAACTATCCCACGAAGTCTTGCCTTCCTTGCCAATCTTGTTTAGATCGCCAGGTCCGTAGATGCAAATTTCATTAACTCGAACACCGTCCATGATGGGACTAGTGGTGAACGAATTGAAATGTTTATCCTGTACTAGAACATCTTGGAAGAGACGGGTATCTTTGGCGTATTTTTTATTGTCAAGACTGGGCAACATGCGATAAAGCCATTTTTGTCTATCGACAATTTCTGTTTGCACATATATCTGTCCGTTGGCTGTAGCAAGGAACGGGGAGGCGCAGTCAAAAGATATGGTAAAGTTTTCATTGTGGTATTTCCTTATTGCACGTTGAATGTCAGTGAGCAAGAGTGCCCATTCTAATTTACTAGTGCCCAGGAAGTGCATCCAATCTTGGTGACCTTTTTCAAGCAAGCCATCAAATTTCAATGTCACTAATCTTCTAAGGACCAAGTCAACATCACACATGTTCTGGCCGCCCATGGCCCAACCGTTGAATGGTTTGTCATATTTTTTAGGATCACAAAAGTCTTTCATTTGTTGATACCAATCTTCAGCTTGGCCATGATTCTCGCCTTGCAACACATTTAAAAACTTACAAGCTCCTGTGCGATGCTTGATAAAATATTCGTTGTTGTATTTGGTAGCTGCAACAGCCTGCGGATAATCAGCGACTCCACTATTCTTGGCGCCCACAGGACTCCGACCAACCCATGCTGGAATATCCAGTACCATGCCGTAGTCCATGAGTGCATCCATCCAGGTCAACACTTGTTCACGCTTCTTTTGTGCCGCATTCAGTTTGGCTTGATAAAGCTTCACATGATCCACTTTGTTGAATTTTGGATTGCCATGTTTATCTGTTTTAGGGTGTCCAGTTGGGTGTACTTGTGCTACTAGTTCAATACCTTTGGCAACAGCTTCTGCCATGCGCTTGGCCACCACTGGACCGTCGGGATCATTCCACTCACCTTCCCATACACCTTTACCAATCTGGAATCCACCTGAATCACCCAACACCCAACTGGTTGAGCGATCCCTATTACGGAACATATCTTCGCTAGGATCTGGTTTGGTCAAATCCAAATTTGCATGACCTGCTGAATACAAACAGTGGTCAAAGTAAAATGCCGCATTAGGATTCAAGTAGTTCATAGCTTCAATCCCCATAGGCCCAAAGCTGGCAGGGATACGGCTGGCGTCCACATAGTTTGCATAACGCTGCTTGCCTATGTAGGTGCTGAAGAATCCCGATGTAGCCGGCAAAAAATAAGCATAGTCGGATTGTGCCTTAGATAAATTCTTGTTCAATTTCTCCCCCAGTTGATTTTTAGCCATAATCTTTCCATGGCATAATGTACAGCGGTTAAAATAACATGTATAACGACAGCATCGCTTAAACCAGTCCAGATAGCGGTTATTAACAATGCTATTATTCGATAACTTATTGTTCTAACTACAGTGCGTTTATGCAGTTCGGTCATTATTTGCTTTGTGCAGGCAAAATGTATTCATACTCAGTAATGCCACTATCCACAGTGATTTGCATGGCTCCTGCATCGGCAATACGCATGGTCTTGTCACCTGCTAGATTAAGTATGCTTTGCACCTGAGCCACTGGCCAACTCCATGTTTGTTTCAGTTTGCCTGAGATGCCACTTTGGAATGTGAATGATCCAGCATGAGTGCTGGCATCACCGAACTTGAATACTAAACTGGTACCATCTGTGGACACTTGAAAAGTTTGTTCTTCAGTGTGTGCCGCCGCCTGAAACTTCAAACGCTGTATACTGGCCACTGTGGGATTAAATTCAATATCCCACTTGGCACCCTTGAATTTCACAGTTTTCATTTTTTCAGCAATGATGTCTTGATTCATGAACCGATAGTCGTTTTCAAAGTCGCCTGTGCTGTTTTGAAAGTGCAAGCCAGTGGGAATTTCCTCACCATTGCGTTGTTGCGTAACCACCTTGATAGTGGCATTTTCTTTGTATTCCGGACATTTCAAATGTATATCTAACTTGTTGAGATTGGGCATGCCAAAAACACCATCCAATCCATCAACTGGGTCCTTGGACTTGGCATTAAGGATCACACTGCGATCTTCAGCCATGCTCTCCACTACGGTTTCTTTGTTGGTAGCACTGATCTTGATCAAGGGCAAGAATCCCAAGTTGTGAGTGTGTGCTACTAGGTCTTGTAAAAAGTCTTTCATATGATTCTCCTTAAGTTATGATTATATAGGTATTTTTCAACTGTGTCTATTAGTTTTTGCTTCAAAATTCAAACAGGCTGTTGAAGGTATTTTTTTCTTCAGTGCTGTTGATGTCCCAATTCAGTACCCCGATTAGGTTATCCAGTTTGTTGTCGATGATTGTTTGTTCCATCTCAGCATGATCAAATGCCAGATCTTTGAACCACTGCGGCAGCCTAAGTTCGTCTACTGGATATGCTACACTGGTATATCCCAAGGGATTGGGTTTGAGTTTGCACACAATCACCTTGGCACCATCAGTGATGCCCATGCTGTATTTGTCACCATACATTCTTTTGAGAGTGTTCCAGTTGATGCTAGCTCGCACATGCCCTGGCATATTGGCCTTGCCTTGTTTGAATTCTTTGCCTTGATATTCTGTGATTTTGTTGGCTCTCTTGGGACTGCCTTTTTCCCAGCCAGGGCGAGCTTTAAATTTGATGCGGAACTCGCTGATCACATCCAACACTTCTTGCTCGCCTTTGCCCATGAGCACCATTTCCAACACCTGGCTTAGAAAGTCCTGTATGAATTCAGGCGTGTCTGATCGTTTGAGATCAAGACCCATGGCCTTGATCTTGCCGGGCTTGCCATCCACATCTGTACGCTTGCCTTCTTTGTCGTAGTACAGCACAGCATAACGCTTCTTGGTAATGAAAAGTCCTTTCACAGCCACTATCTCTCTACCAGCCTTGATCACTTCACCTCTGGTCTTGGGACAATGAAAATTGTCCAGCATGAATTGGGGGAATGTTGCGTTTACTTCCTCGCTGATCTGATCATACAACTGAATGATATTTTCTTTGCTCCAGGCAATAGAGCCTGCTGAGATGTCTTTCTGCAATGTTTTGTATGCTGAGAAATAGCATGAGTCTGTGTCACCATATATAATGGCTTTGCCCACATAGTTGTACTCACCTGCAATTATTTCATTTACCTTGCCAGCCATGTGTTTTACAATCTGACGACCAGTTAGAGTGGTACTTTGTCCAATGCGTTTGTCAAAGAATCTGCAACCACTATTTAGAATGGCACCATACAGACTGTTGAGGTTAATCTTTTTCACCAATTGTCGCTTGTCCCAGTATTCCTCCTCTACCTTGTTGCCGGCCTTGATGGCATCTTTGAGTTTGGCCTGCATATCTTTGCGTTCTGAATACCAGCGTTTGAGCAAGCCGGGAATGATGCCTTCTTTTTCATAGGTAAAGATAGTGCCGTTGGCACTCAACATCCATGGTTGATTACTTTCGAATATAAGTCTATAAACTTCCGCTGCACTTAACACATCACTAGATCCATCTTCCCAGTCTACAGTGATGTCACTGCCAATCTCCTGATTCATTACTGCGGAGTATTCCAATGAACCAAATATGCCTTCCCATGCGGCTGCAAAGCTGGCTCCTTTGGCCATCTTGGTTTCTATGTATTCGTCTGTCATGGTTTGCCGCAGTTGCCCTATAATTGTTTCAGGCCCCATGTTGAGTGCTCTAATGGCACTGGGATATAGACTGTTGATATCCAAGCTGCCTATCCAGTCATGTATGCCTTCTTTGGGCACTGCCACATAAGCACCAGCGGCTGCACTGTCTTCTCTTTCACTTTTCTTGGTTCTGTTGGGCACCTGCATGCCTCTACGATGTGCTTCGTTGATAATGGCCTGCTCTGTTACTGCCACAGCACCCATGGTAGTCTGTAGCAACACAGTACATTCATGAGCCAAGGTGTTGGCTAGATCCATGAATTTCAATTTCTTGTCTAAGTCATCCAGCAGTTTGCAGTCATTTATGTTGTATTCCACAAATGTTTTGAAATCATTGTTGTACAACTGATCCAGTGTGCCTTCATATTGTGTTTTGCGTTGCCCCAGTTCATACTCTGCAATAGCATCTAGTCTATAGGTGTGCCGTTCTTCGTAGGTGTACTTTCTGTAAAGTTCCAAGTAGTCCAAGTGTACGCGACCTATATAGTCATAGGTGGTGCTCAATCTTCCATATTTTTCATACTCTCTGCGCTTGGGCATTTGATCAAACAGACAAAATCTGCGTGTGTCTTCCTTCGACAACACCTTGGTCACGCGATTGGTTGTATAGGGAATGTCAAATCCTTCTGAATTCCAACCGCTGATCACATCCGCATCTTGAATGAGATCTAGAAACATGTTCAGCAAGTCAGCTTCGTTGTCAAACAGGTATGTGTTGGGAAAGTCCTTGACCATGTCTTTAGCCGCCTCCATTTTGAGACCCTTGGGAGGAATGGCCATACACACCATGGTTTCGAGCCATTGCAGGTACACAGCGATAGCAGTGATTGGCATGAACGCATCGTCGGGGCTAGCATAACCTCGCTCGGGATCAAAGTCTACTTCAATGTCAAAAAATGCCACATTGAGTTTGGGTGCATCTTGGTTGATGTAGTTTTCACTCAGCGTGGTAAAGATGGGATTGATGTCACTTTCGTACATCTCTTTGCCACTGTTTATGGCCTGTTCTTTGCGTAGCTCTTTGGTATTTTTGCAAGCGATGCGAGTGAGGGCATCGCCATATATGCTTGTGAATTTGCCGCGGGCATCTTTCACATAAAATGTGTGGCGTACGGGAATATCTCGAAATTCCCTTTCACCTTTCTTGTTGCGTTCAACCACTCTAACGATGTCGTTCTCGCGGTCAAACCATGCGTCTACATAGCTCATAAATTAGTCCTCTTGAGATTTAGGGCTCTCAAATACCTTTACGCGGTTTACTGGCCCGCCTACCTTTACAGATAATATTTATTAGATGCGCTTGGTGATGTCCAAAATAGCTTCAATTTCAGCCCAGTCTTCATTGTAAGCTGCCCAGTCGCCCTTGTGTGCTATCTTGATTGCACGATTGATCACGCTGGGTTTTACTTGTAGTTCTTCTGCCACGGCCTTTACTGTTTCTTTGAGCCCAGTTTGTAGATCTTCAACTTCTCTCAATACTGTGCTACCTTCGGAAATTAATCTTTCCAATTTGGCTTTTTCTTCTGGCCCGTAACTGCGTCCTGACATGAGGTCTCCTAGTGTATGTTGTAGTTTACTACATTTGCAAGTGAGATGCAACCTTTAGAGGTGGAAATGGCAGAAATTAATCTGCCATTGTTTTTCACTTGTTGAGGGCTATTCTCAACCAACGGGCCAGTTCTGCGTCAGTGTTCTGTCCTTCGTTTTGTACAGGAACTGATGTGTAGTCATTGGCGGAAAATGAACCCTTGCCGTTGGGATCCCTGTTTCTATAAACTTTGAGATCAGAATATAATGAACCAGCTGGTTTGGCTGAAGAATCATTTGCTATATCGCCTTGATAGGTTGCAGCACTGTTAGCATCCAGCGGGCTTGTGCCCAAGCCTTTGGCCTGACTGATGGCATCACGAGCTGATCCAATATGTTGATTAATACCAGGATCTTCACTGTCTCCGTATCCGCTGATTATTTTTTCCATTTGCGCTATAATTTGCATTTGCTCGGGTGTGAGGCCAATCGGCATTTGTGGCTTTGCTGCTGAATCATCATTTTTATTGTTGGGCACTGCATTGTTATTTGATGATGTGGTTTTTTCTAGCTCCGCTGATTTGTCTGAACCTGGTGTCAACGCATAACCAGCTCCGACCCCAGCTATAATTCCCAATGCTGTGGCTTTAACCTGATTGTCTTTGATCCACTGAGATAATTTACCGCTCTTTTCCGCTGCTTCAGCTTCTGCTTTTGCAGCAGGTAATGTGTTATAATCGAATCCAGGCATGGGTTTTAATGGCTGGGTGGTACCCATGGTTTGATTGGTTTGTGCTTGTAAATTCTTTATGGTGTTTGGGTTTGATACATCTGCCTTATTGATGATGCTGTTTGATGTGGATGCATCTTTGGCTGCTGCACCTGCACCTGCCTCTAACTCTTTGGTGGCAGCTTTTAGTGTGCCAGGGCTAATGCCTAGGGCTTCATCCACTCTATCCAAAACAGCTAACCTATCTCTAAGAGTGCCAATTTGTTCTGCCACACTTTCTTTGGGCATGGACATGGCAAGTTTCTGCATGGCCTCTGCAGTATTCTTGCCCATTATGCCATCAGCCACCAAAGGAGAACCGTCTATATTTTTGGCACCTTTGGCGATCAATCGTTGCTGTAGATCATACACCCGTTGATCACCGTTGATAGCCATCTTGGGTTTGGCGCTAGAACTGGAACTGTCTTTGCTGACAGCATTAAGTAAAGCATCGTATTTGCCAGCCTTATAATCTCTAGTGGCATTTAGTGCATCTAGGCCGAGAGCAAATGGAATACCAATGCCAGTTAGACCCAATGCTCCACTCAATCCTGCAATGCCAGCGCCCAGATAATCGCCTTCCTTGCTTCGTTCGTACGCATCCTTGGCACTGAAGGCCGTGTTTACACCTGGAATGGCCTTTCCAAACAGTTTCCCAGCCCCTGTTAGTGCTAGGCCTGCTCCAACCGTTGGAGCAACTTCTGCGCCCACAGCCTTGGTAACATTCCATGCTTGATCACCATTTAGTTCATTCAAGTGCTGATAACCAAAACTTTCCAGCAATGCATCTGCCAATCCCAAGTTGTCACTTTCAGCCATTTTCACAGCATATGGTTTGCCTCTCCAATTAAATTGTTTTTCTCCTTTGGCTCTGGCATCTGCAAATGCCTTACCAAATGTCATGCTGTCTCTGTTAATATCAGCTTTGACTTCATCTGGTTTGGCTTCACTGCCCGAGTCACTTGATGTACTGTTGTTGGGTGCGGTGTTGGCTGGAGTGGCTGGTGCACTTGATTTTTGTTTGATAGTGGTCAACAACTGTTGTGTCAATGCATCCAACTTTTTCATGTTGTCGTCATAGGGTTCCACAGCATCTGGTTTCTTGGGTGCGCTTGCTTGCCCTATAGTCGCCAAAGCTGATGCATCCACAAAAGCATAACCGTTACGATTAACGATCTGCAAACCGCTTGCGCGAATACGATTGCCGTCTTTGATGCTTTCTGCAGGACCGCCAGGTTGCATCCACTTGAAAGGATAACCTCTGGGATTTGTTTGTCCACTAACGGCGCTATCTTCACCGTAAAAAATTTGACCAGTCTTTGGGTTGATAGCAACACCAAAACGAGGTATTGCGTTCATGGGTGTGTTGGCCATTTTTTTCACATCTGCAACTGCTGTTGCACGGGCTTTCTGTTTCTCCCTTGCATCGGCCATGGCATTAAAGTCGCCCTGTGCATCTTCGCCAATGGTATCTAGCTGTTTTATTAGATCTTTCAAGTGCATGATTATTCCAATTTGTTGTTTAGATTAAGGTTTTTCAGTGTGCGTCTCTTGGCATTGACCTGCTGGATGGCACTGCCTTCGCCTATTTCCTTGGGTATGTTGCCAGTACGACGGCCACCTATTTTGCGTATCGTTGATAGCTCTTCGATGCCATGTCTTATCTGCTCAATGTTCATGGCCAGTTCAGGAAAGTGACTAGCTATGCCTTCCCACACCAGAAGTTCGTTACTCTGTGCCCGTTGGGCAAGATCAGTCAACTGGCTGCGAGCTCTCATGATTCTGTATTCTATACTTGCGGAATTGGCCTTGGCATGACTGTGTACCCGACTGGCCATGGGGTTATTTTTATCAAAGTCTAAAGGGGCTTCCGACACAGTGCTTTGAATACCGGGATAGCCTGCACCTGGCTTGAATCCACGAGACTGTCCTGAGATATCTTCAGCTACATCTTCACTTAATTCGTCATCCGAAAACTCCATGTAGTCATATGGTCCCCACTTTTGACCTGTGCGACTGTCTATGGTGTCATCGTGATCTGCATATTCATAGTAATCGTCACTGTAGATTTCCACACCGTCAAAGTCACCATTGTAGTCAATGTGATACTTGCGCATCTTACCATCTTTCGCAATGACACCAAGTTGCAGTAGTCGTTCAACATCTTGTTGGCTCTTGATACCTTTTTGCAGGCTGCCAGAGTCAAAGGTGCCGTTGTACCAGGCCGAGGCCAACTCTCGAAAATAGTTGCCATCTGCGCCGCCACCTGCTGCATATTCGTTTAAAGAGCCTTCCAATTGCCCAGCTTTCTTCATTTTTTGAAATTGGGCGCCAGCAATTCTTGCACCTTTTTCGCCGCCGCCAGCCTTCTTGGCCAAGGCTTTGAATCCAGTGGTCTTGTTGTTGTGTTTGCCCACGTCGCCTTCCTCTATGCCTTGTCCTGTTGCTCGTAAATCTGCAACCTTGCAGTTAAAAGTTTTGCCACCCATGGGCGAAGGTATATGAATTCGAGCCTGTGTACCATCTCGGCTCATAGCCTCTATACGAGCACGTTGTTCAGTAGGCTTGTATAATACTTTATCGCCTGGTTTTAACTGAACTCTAGCAACTGTGGTTGTAATTTGTGCAGGACCAGTATCGCCCACAAAGCGTCCTTCGGGACCAAAAGGATCATCACGGCCCAATGTACCATTTTGTTTTAGTCGAGCACTGACTTCGTCCTTGACTCTAGTACCTGCTGATCTAAGCGTGCCTAATGGGATGGCTTCCGCTACACCTTTAACAGTATAGTCTGGACGACTGCGACCTGTTTCCTGATGTAGGTCTTTGAGTGCTTCTATGGCTTCTTCTCTACTGTCAATAAAATCATATCCACGGTCTGCACGATAGTGAAAAGCACCC
>Ga0136641_1000666_pt1 | contig 14629 bp, 14 predicted proteins | sample EliLak1302023Y_FD_115312 | JGI IMG/M metagenome (GOLD analysis project Ga0136641, IMG submission 115312) | Freshwater microbial communities from Elizabeth Lake, Yosemite National Park, California, USA - 13020-23Y | ecosystem: Environmental > Aquatic > Freshwater > Lake ...
CCAAGCCTGCAAGACGGGCTTGATCTAATCTTGAGAACCCAGGTAGATCTGCATTTGAAATAATATAGGCAGAATGTTTCTGGTAATCACTGCGAGATACTGCCAAGCCAATCTCATGCAAATAGGAGGCCCAAGTTAAGAGCCTACGATTATTTTTTCTATCTTCTTTTTTAAAGGTAGGCAATTGTTCGAGAAAGAAGTCCGCAGTCTCACTCACGCGTTTAAATTGTGCCTCATCTACATTAAAACGCTTACCTAATTGTTCGATTAAGCCATGTCTCGTATCTAGATTTTCTAATTGCCCAACTGAATTAAAGAGCGTTTTTAGAATACCTATTTTTTTTGTATGTCCGCCATTTTTTGATTGGTCGTAGAGATGGTGGAGAGATCCAAAAAGAAGCGCGGCCTCAGTAAGTTCCATGTGTTCAATACTTAATTCTTCGAAGGCTGAAATCATGATCGCGAGACCTCCTGGAAGGACGGGCTTGCGATCGGCTTTTAATCCCAATAAATTGAATCGTTCAATATGCTTGGTTTCAAGTAAATATTTTTTTAGTAATTCAAGCCCATGTCTTGTGATCACACCACCTGTCTCTTCAACCGGAAGATTATGTGCCTCTCCGCTTAAGCCATTTAGGGTAATCAGTTCCGCAATAGCTCTCGCTGTCCCTGATGATCCAATAGCTTGCTCCCACCCCATTTTTTTATAGAAAGGAGCAATCGCTTTAATTTCCTTTAACGCTGCATTTTGCGCTGCTTTAAAATTTTCCTCATTCACTTCACCCTCAGAAAAGAATCTTTGACTAAAAGATACGCATCCAATAGGAAGCGACTCTAAAAGTTTGGGTTCATGGCCATCACCAATAATGATTTCAGTGGAGCCCCCACCAATATCAAATACAAGCCGCTTGCCCACGCACATAGGTGCGATATTTGAAGCGCCAATATAAATGAGTCTTGCTTCCTCGTTACCGGAAATGACATCAATAGGGAAGCCTAGAAGTTTTTCTGCTTCATCGATGAATTTTTTTGCATTTCGCGCGACACGAAATGTATTGGTTGCAACCGCTACGACCTGGTTAGGGCTAAAGCTTCTTAAGCGATCACCAAATCTTAAAATAGCTGCGAGGGCTTTGGTCATTGACTCTTCACTTAATTCGTTATCTTTATTAAGACCACCCGCAAGCCTTACGGTGTCTCTTAGAGTATCGATGGTTTGAAATTGAACACCAGTTGGGAGATAATTGATCTTGGCGATCATCATTCTAAAGCTATTAGAGCCTAAGTCTATTGAAGCATACAAACCATTAGTTTGAGGGGACGTCTTGTCGGTTTTAAGTTTTGATAGGATCATAAAGGGTGCTAATTTAAATGAAATTTATGACATATCTATGACAATGTCATTTAAATGTCATATTCATTAATCACAATGATAGTATGAATGTCGTGAAATCAAAACTTAATTTATTAAATCGTGAGTTAGGCGTCCTCGAGTTTAATCGACGCGTTCTTGCCTTATCGCAAAATCCTAAAACCCCCCTGCTTGAGCGTCTTAAATATGTATGTATTGTGTCTAGTAACTTAGATGAGTTCTTTGAGATTCGTATCGCCGTATTAAAGGAACAGCTGAGAAAAAGCCCTAAGAGTAAAACACAAGATGGACTGATTGTTGCGGAATCCTACCTTAATATTGTCAAAGAAACACAAACACTCGTTAGCCATAAGTACAAAATATTCCAAAAAGATATTCTGCCTAAACTTGAAAGAGAAGGGGTGCACTTGCATCTTGAAAATGCATGGACACCAAGCCAGCATCGCTGGGCTAAAAATTATTTTGAAAAAGAATTAATCCCTTTACTGACACCGATTGTTTTAGATCCAGCTCATCCCTTTCCGAAAGTGATCAACAAGAGCTTAAACTTTTTTGTGACGCTAGAAGGCAAGGATGATTTTGGAAGGACACCTAAACTAGCCGTTGTGCAAGCACCTCGATCCATTCCGCGCGTGATTCAAATGCCAGCGCGAATTAGTCAAAAACCTTACAACATAGTACTTCTCTCAACATTCATGCAAACCTTTGTCCATGAGCTTTTCCCTGGTATGAAGATCACAGGTTGCTATCAATTTCGAGTGACGAGAAATTCTGATCTATTTGTGTCTGATGACGACATCTCTGATTTAAAAGAATCTTTAAAAGGTGAGCTTTCAACAAGACACCTAGGTGATGCAGTAAGACTTGAAATATCTTCTGATATTCCTGATCACCTACTTAAATACTTAAGAAAGTCTTGCGATTTAAACCCTGAAGATTGTTATCGTGTTGATGGGCCTGTGAATCTTATGCGATTGATGCAGGTAGCTGACATCGTCAATCGAGCCGACTTAAAATTTCCATCTCACACACCAAAATTGCCTTCCATTCAAGGATCGATTTTTGATGATCTTAAAACGCGAGATATTTTACTTCACCACCCATATGAAAGTTTCGAACCCGTTTTAAATCTATTACGAACAGCATCGAAAGATCCTGATGTATTAGCCATCAAGCAAACCATTTATAGAACGGGGAATATTTCTCCTGTAATGGATGCCTTAATTGAAGCCGCAAAAAATGGTAAAGAGGTGACTGTTATCGTAGAACTCTTAGCGCGTTTCGACGAAGAAACAAATATTTCATGGGCAGCAAAGCTTGAAGAGGTTGGAGCTCACGTTGTCTATGGCGTAGTCAAACATAAATGTCATGCCAAGATGATCATGATTGTGAGAAAAGAGTTATTGCCAGCCAAAGGTAAAAAAAAACCAGAGCATACCTTAAAGCGCTATGTGCATTTAGGCACTGGTAACTACCACCCAAGGACCGCTAAGTTATATACCGATTTTGGATTGATGACCTCTAATGCAACTATTTGTGATGATGTACATAAAGTTTTTATGCAGCTTACTGGCACGAGTCGTATGATTAAATTAAAAACCTTATGGAATTCACCCTTTACGATGTTTGATCAGATTGTGAAACATATTCGAGCAGAAGCAAGAGCCGCAAAGCTTGGCAAGCCTGCGAGAATAGTCGCTAAAGTGAATGCATTATTGGAGCCCGCAATCATTAATGAGCTCTATAAAGCCTCCCAAGCCGGTGTTAAGATTGATTTAATTGTAAGAGGGGTATGCGCACTTAAACCAAAAGTTAAGGGCTTGTCTGAAAATATTAGAGTGAGATCAGTCGTCGGACAATTTTTAGAACATCACCGCATTTATTATTTTTACTCGCATGGCAAGGAAGATTTGTATTTATCCTCCGCAGATTGGATGGATCGTAATTTGTTTAGAAGAATTGAAGTTGCGTTCCCAGTGCTTGATCCGATTTTAAAACAGAAAGTGATCAGCGAAGGCTTGAATGAGTTACTAAAAGATACATCGAGTTGGATCATGAACGACCAAGGGTTTTATAAACAAACAGCTTCTCCGGCTAGCCTCAATAAATTATCTGGACAACAGAATTTACTGCTTAAGTATAGTGGTATTATCTCGCCTTCAAAACGCAAAATTAAAGCTTAACCTTCTTTTGCCATATTAATGGTGTATCGAGGAATTTCAATCGTGAGATCATGCTTATCTACAATCGCCTGACAAGATAATCTTGATCTAGGTTCTAAGCCCCATGCCTTATCGAGGAGATCTTCCTCTAAATCATCAGCTGCATTAAGCGTTTCAAATCCTTCATGAATAATCACATGACAGGTTGTGCAGGCACATACTTGATCGCAGGCATGCTCTATTTCAATATGGTTTTGTAATAAATTTTCACAGATGGATAAGCCAGGTTTAGCATCGATGATTTCACCTTGCGGGCAAATTTCAATATGAGGCAAAATAATAATTTTGGGCATGTTATAACTTTACCTTATCTATAGATTTACCTTTGAGCGCATTTCCCACAGATTGATCCATGAGTTTTGCTGCGAATGATTCTGTAAGCGTATTTAAGTCCTTTGTGAGGCCTGTAATTAAATCAGCGTCACTCTCTTTAAGTGATGATGAAAGCGTATCGATCGCATTTTGAATGCCTTTAATTTCATCTTGCGTTAATAAATGATTGCCATCCTTATGTAATGCATTTTGAACTGCAGTTACAATTTGCTCACCCTCAATTTTAGCTTCACTCAGTGCACGAATTTTTTTATCCTCTTCAGCATTCTCAAAGGATTGAGTGAGCATTAGCGTCATTTGTTCTTCAGATAAACCATAGGATGGTTTAACCGTAATACTTGTTTCTTTATTAGTCGATAGCTCTTTGGCTGATACGGAAAGTAATCCATCCGCATCAATTTGAAAGGTCACACGAATCTTTGCAGACCCTGCCACCATCGGAGGAATATCAGTTAATGTAAAGTTAGCAAGTGATCGACAGTCCGATACACGTTCACGCTCGCCTTGCAGCACGTGAATCGACATGGCTGTTTGCCCATCTTTAAACGTCGTAAATTCCTGAGCTTTTGCAACAGGAATAGTTGAGTTTCTATGAATAATTTTTTCAACTAATCCACCCATCGTTTCAATACCTAGCGATAAAGGGGTCACATCAAGTAACAATAAATCTTGGTCAGATTTATTGCCCGCTAGCGTATGCGCTTGTCTTGCAGCTCCAAGAGCTACGACTTCATCTGGATTAAGATTATTAAGCGGCTCTTGATCAAAGAATGTTTTGATCTCAGACTGAATATGAGGCATGCGTGTAGCGCCCCCAACCATGACGACACCGTCAATTGATGTGATCGATAACTTTGCATCACTTAGCGCACGCTTGATAGGCTGGATAGTTTTTTGTACGAGGGCATTAGTTTCACGGGCAAATGTATCTCGGTTCAATGTGAATGAAATATCTTTGCCGTTAGATAACTTAAACTTTGCTGTTACATCTGGATGAGTGGTGAGTGACTCTTTAATCTTTTTTGCTTCCATAATTAAGGAGCGCTTATCTTCATAATTGAGTTGATCAAGATCGCATGTTTTTCTAATCATCCCAGCAATCGCTTGATCAAAATCATCACCCCCTAAATGTGGGTGGCCATTGGTCGCTAATACTTCGAAAACACCCTGATGAAGTTTTAAGATAGACACATCAAACGTACCACCACCTAAATCGTAAATGATAAAGGTACCTTCTTTTTTTTGATCAAGACCATAGGCGACTGCAGCGGCTGTGGGTTCATTGATCAGTCGTAATACATTCAATCCCGCCAACTTGGCAGCATCTCTTGTGGCTTGTCTCTGTGTATCATCAAAGTAAGCAGGGACTGTAATCACAGCGGCTGTGACTTCTCCACACAAAGAAACTTCAGCCATGGTTTTCAATTTTTTTAAGATGTCTGCTGATACTGCAATCGGGTGCTTAGTGCCTTGTTCTGTTTTAAGTTGAATATCCTGGCCTTCCTCATCAAACTCGTAAGGCAGCGCATCTTTGTACTGAATATGATTTAAGCTTTGACCCATAAAGCGTTTGACGGACATGATTGTATTTTTAGCATCTGTTAGTAAAAATGGCAGGGCATCATGGCCTACGTGCGTGATATTTTTCCCGTAATGCACAACAGATGGAATCAATACATGATCATCTTGATCTTTTAAGATAGTAGCAAGTCCACTTTGAACAGTGGCTACAAGTGAGTTTGTAGTGCCTAAATCAATCCCAATTGAGAGTTTATGTTGGTGGGGGAGAGTGCTTTGTCCAGGCTCTGCAATTTGAAGGAGCGCCATTGTTTAACTGACCTCGATTAAAGCATCATCGATATGCTGCTCTATTTTTTCTATGAAGTTAAGTTCGCGTGTAATCTTAATGGCCTCGGGCAGATTATTTTTTTTGTCAAAGTAAGTGGGCAACAAATCAATCTTCTCATTTTTTTTAATAGAAACTTCAGAAGCTAATTTTTCTAACACTTCTTTATTTTTATGATGTGTTTCAAGCTCTTCTCGCCATTCCATTTGCTGGAGTAAAAAATCTTGAGGCACAGTGGAATATTTTTGATCGTTGATATCGAATCCATAAAGATGAAGAAGATATTCCGCCCGCCTGATCGAGGACCTTAAAGTCTGATAAGCGTCATTTACCTGCGCTGTTTTTTTTACAGATTCCATTTTTGCTTCATCGTTAAGTGAGGCAAAACGATCGGGGTGTATTTCTTTTTGGATGGCTTGGTAATGCTGATCGAGTTTTTTTAAATCAACAACAAACGCTTCGGGAAGATTGAGTAGAGTAAAAAAATTTTGTGTCACACTGTAAAGCTTTCACCACAGCCACATTCTGCTTTGACGTTTGGATTGTTAAATTTAAAACCTTCGTTCAAGCCTTCTTTTTCAAAATCAAGTTCCGTGCCATTGATGTAGACCAAGCTTTTTGGATCTACCATGATCTTAATGCCTTGACTTTCAAACACTTTATCCTCAGGCAAGGTATCGTCTACAAATTCAAGTGTATAAGCCATACCAGAACAGCCTGTGGTTTTGACGCCCAAACGTAAACCCACACCCTTACCTCGGTTTTTGAGATATTTTTCTACGCGTTCAGCAGCTTTAGGCGTTAACGATATAGTCATAATAAAATTTATTTACCTTGTTTACTTTTTAGATCTGCAATCGCAGACTTGATCGCATCTTCTGCTAAGACAGAACAGTGGATCTTGACAGGTGGCAGAGCTAACTCTTCGGCAATCGCTGAATTTTTAATTTCAGAGGCCTGATCTAAAGTTTTACCTTTGAGCCACTCGGTTACAAGCGAACTCGAAGCAATTGCAGAACCGCAACCGTAGGTTTTAAACTTTGCATCTTGAATGACACCATCATCGCTGACTTTGATTTGTAATTTCATGACGTCGCCACACGCAGGTGCGCCCACCATACCTGTCCCTACATGCGGATCATCCTTATCGAGCGTGCCCACATTTCTTGGGTTTTCGTAGTGATCTAATACTTTGTCGCTGTAAGCCATATATTTCCTTTTTTTAGAATTTTAGTGGGCAGCCCACTCAACTTTACTGATATCAATGCCGTCTTTAAACATATCCCATAATGGTGAGAGATCTCTTAATTTTTGAATCTTTTCTTTGAGTAATTGGATTGTAAAATCCACATCAGCTTCAGTTGTATATCGTCCTATGGAAAAACGAATCGAGCTATGAGCTAATTCATCTGAACGTCCTAAAGCGCGCAACACATAACTTGGCTCCAAGCTCGCTGAGGTACAAGCAGATCCGCTAGATACCGCAATATCTTTTACCGCCATAATGAGCGACTCACCTTCCACGTAATTAAAGCTGATATTGAGGTTATGAGGAATGCGTTGTTTTAAATCACCATTCACATACACCTCTTCCATATCTTGAAGACCATGTAATAATTTATCGCGTAATTTTCTGATACGTTCATTTTCTAATTGCATTTCAACGCGAGCAATTCTAAAGGCTTCACCCATACCTACAATTTGGTGTGTAGCAAGTGTACCTGAACGCATACCGCGCTCATGACCGCCGCCATGCATCTGTGCCTCAATACGAATGCGGGGTTTACGTCTTACGTAGAGTGCACCGATTCCTTTAGGCCCATATGTTTTGTGAGCAGAAAAACTCATGAGGTCGACAGGAAGCTTTTCTAAGTCAATATTAACTTTGCCCGTAGCTTGAGCGGCGTCCACATGGAAGATTACTTTTTGTTCGCGACAGATATTGCCAAGCGCTTCAATATCTTGAATCACACCAATCTCATTATTCACAAACATGACTGATGCTAATACCGTATCAGGACGGATCGCTTTTTTAAACTTTTCTAAATCCACCAAGCCATTTGGCTCAGGCTCGAGATAAGTTGCTGTATAACCTTCCCGTTCAAGCTCACGAAATGAATCGATCACACACTTATGCTCAGTCGCAACAGTTAAGATATGTTTACCCTTGGCACTATAGAAATGACTCGCACCTTTAATAGCTAAGTTATTCGATTCAGTCGCACCCGATGTCCATACAATTTCTCTGGGGTCGGCATTCACGAGTTTAGCGACTTCTTCGCGCGCTTCTTCCACACCTTTTTCTGCAGTCCAGCCGAAGCTGTGGCTTCGTGACGCGGGATTACCAAAATGTTCTGTAATGAACGGAATCATTTTTTCAGCAACACGAGGGTCGATCGGTGTTGTCGATGAGTAATCTAAATAAATCGGTTTACGTGCTATGTCTTGTGTCATATGTTATGCCGCGATCGCTGTAAGTTGTTTTAAGGTTTGCAATTCTTGCTTTAATGTTTCCATAAAGTCTTTGACTTCATGGATAGTGTTTTGGTTTCCAAAACTAATACGTAATGCACTCCGTGCTAAATCTTCCTCGATACCCATCGCAAGTAATACGTGGCTAGGCTCTTTATTCACACTCGAACATGCAGACCCACTTGCAACGGCAAAGCCTTTTTTATCTAAAGCGGTGAGTAAGGTAGAACCCTCAATATCTTTAAATGCAAAGAAAGTCGTATTGCTCAATCGAGCCACGTTCTCAGAAAAAATAACAGCGCCTAATTCTTTTAAAGATATCTCCAGTGTCTTTTGAAGTTCACGCGTACGTATTGCAGTTACCTTCATCGACTCTGAAATGAGCTCACACGCTTTACCGAAACCTACAATCGCCGCAATATTTTCAGTCCCACTTCTTAAATTCTTTTCTTGTCCGCCACCGTAAATAAGAGGTTCAATGTCACTACGCTTATTTAAGATTAAAGCTCCCACACCTTGAGGGCCATAAATTTTATGGCTCGAGAGCGTCATCGCATCAATATACATTTCATCAAAACGTACATCGATTTTTCCGAATGCTTGCACCGCATCGGTATGTGATAGTGCTTTTTTTTCTTTTGCGAAATTTGAAAGGTTTGACATATCTTGAATTGCACCCGTTTCATTATTCGCTAGCATGACCGATACCAGGCCAATGTTGTTTGCATTAATATTTTTATAAGCCTCTTTTGAAATCAAACCCTCATGATTTACTTTTAATAAGTCTTGATGCCATCCTTGTTGCGTCATGGCTTCCATGGGCCGACTGACACAAGGGTGTTCAATGTTACTTCTGACTAATGTGCTTTGAGCGTTCTTAATGGCAGCGCCATGAACAATCATATTATTCGCTTCAGTTCCACCGGAAGTAAAAATGACTTCAGCGGGATGTGCATGAATTGCTAAAGCAACCTGTTCGCGGGCTTCTTCAATCGCAGTTCTCGCATGCCGACCAAAACTATGCTGACTCGTAGGATTGCCTTGTTGCATCTCAAGATAAGGCATCATGACTTCTAAGACTTTTTTGTCTATCGCTGTCGTCGCGTTATGATCGAAATAAACTTTTTCTGTCATGGTGATTAAATAGCTTTTGCTAAATTACCTTGACTGAGTTTATCGTTCAAGAAAAAAATCGCGCTCTCGCGACTCTTGCTATCCTTAGATTGCGCTTCTACTAAGTGCGCCAAGGTCAAACTTTCAAGATAATCTAAAATTTTATGATTGATAGACACCCAAAGGTCATGGGTAATGCAACGACCGCCTTCGTGACAATTTTCTTTACCAGAGCACTGTGTTGCATCAATTTCTTCGTCGACTGCAGTAATAATATCTTTCACCGTAATTTCTTGATGTTTTTTAGCTAAGTGGTAACCGCCGCCAGGCCCACGCACACTTTTTACAATGCCTTCGCGACGCATACGGCTAAAGAGTTGTTCGAGGTAGGATAAAGAGATCGCTTGTCGCTCGCTGATGTGAGCCAAGGTGACGGGCTTTTCACTCTCGTTAAGTGCGAGATCTAAAATAGCAGTGACAGCAAAACGACCTTTGGTAGTTAAACGCATAATGAGACCCTTTATCTTTAAAACTTTTTTTTAGATAACTTTTAAGTTTATGAGGGTTAAAGTATAGAATAACCCATTAATTTAATCAAGTATTATTTTGATGCGTTTTTCTTGTGCGAGAAGGCTTTTGCGAGTTTTAGATCTTCGGTAGCTCGTGGTTTTAAGGATTTGATTTGCGCTTCCAATCGTTCAATCGTTTGGTTCTGTTTCTTGATCGCTTGCATCAATTGATCTAGATTTTTGTGCATAGGGTCAGGCTGATCTTTACCCACGGCGTAGGCGTTAAAGAGAGGAAGCTGTACTGTACTTTTTTGTTTCATACGACCCTCTTCTTCCACAATACGCGCAGGTATGCCAACAGCTGTAGCTTTTGCTGGAACATCTTTTACGACCACCGCATTCGATCCAATTTTGGCCCCCCGTCCAATGGTAATAGGACCTAAGATCTTAGCGCCCGCACCAATGACGACACCTTGTTTTAAAGTGGGATGACGCTTACCTTTATTCCAGGAGGTACCGCCTAATGTCACACCATGATAGAGCGTGCAATCGTCCTCAATAATCGCAGTCTCACCAATCACAACACCCATGCCGTGATCGATGAAGACGCGTCGACCGATGGTAGCGCCAGGGTGAATTTCAATACCTGTGAACCAGCGTCCGATATGAGAGACCATGCGGCCTAGCCAATAAAGTTTGAAGTGCCAAAATGCATGGGCTAAGCGGTGAATAAATAATGCATGTAAGCCAGGGTAGGTCGTCAAAACTTCAAGCGTGGACCTTGCAGCCGGATCACGCTCAAATACAATCGCAATATCTTCTCTTATTTTTTTAAACATAGTCGTGATTATCGCATGAAATTATTAACTTGACTAAATTACTAGGTTATTAGTTCAGGTCTTAAGCTTTTAATTTTTTTTGTATGTGCGTTAAGATACCGCGCAAAATATTGACCTCATCGACTTCCAAATGCGATCTCGCAAAAAGAATATGGAGTCGTTGCATCAAGCGATCCCCTTGGACCTTATCCAAGAATTCTACAGTCTCTAACACTTCTTTGAAATGCGATAAAAATCCCATCAAGCTATCTTGATCTGCTAGAAGCGTTAAATCTTTTGTATAAACTTTAGGAGGCGATCTAGAGATGCTCGCTTGTCTTAACTCATGACATAACACCTGCACGGCTTGCGCTAAATTAAGTGATGAGTAATCTGGGTTAGCATCAATAAAACTTAAGAGTTGGCATTGATGTATTTCCAAATTGGTAAGCCCACTCATTTCGGTCCCGAATACAAAAGCAACATCAGCATGTTCGGCGACATGAATCATCTCATGGGCCGCTTCTCTTACCTCAAGATATGGCTGTGTGAGCTCTCGTCGTCTCGCAGATAAACCAACTGCTAATTTAACGCCTTGCAATGCCTCTTTTAAATCGTTTACCACATGTGCACCTTGTAAGACGTCATCTGCCCCTGATGACATGGCCGTGGCTTCCGCATGCGGAAATTTTTTTGGGGTCACTAAGTAAAGTGTATGAATACCCATCGTCTTCATGGCACGCGCTGTGGCACCAATATTTCCAGGATGACTTGTTTGACATAGCACGATGCGAATTCGATTCAGAGGATGAGAGGTGGCGACCATGGAGTTCCTTCATGTAAAATAGCATTTTATCAAGTCTATAAAAAAACAAAGCTTTAAATAGACACGTTCTTATAAAAAGAGAGAAATTTATTTTATGCATCCGATGTTAAACATTGCAGTAAAGGCCGCAAGACGCGCAGGCGCGATTATCAATCGCGCGTCTCAGGATATTGGGACTCTAACTGTAAAGAGTAAAAATTATAACGACTTCGTGAGTGAGGTGGATGTTGCCGCAGAGCGCGTGATTATTGATACCTTAAAGGATGCTTATCCTAATCATGGATTTTTAGGTGAAGAGTCAGGCTCGAGTGAACATCAAAGTGATTTTATTTGGATCATTGATCCCTTGGATGGCACAACAAATTTCTTACATAACTTTCCGCAGTATTGTGTGTCGATTGCACTCCAGCATAAGGGTGAGATTACGCAAGCAGTCATCTATGAGCCTAATCGTAATGATCTTTACACCGCGACTAAAGGCCGTGGCGCATTCCTAAACGATAAACGTATTCGCGTGTCAAAATGTGACAAGCTACAACAATCGCTTATTGGGACTGGATTTCCGTTTCGTGATTTCAAACATCTGGATACTTATATAGGTATGTTTAAATCGATGTTACAAAAAACATCAGGTATTCGTAGACCAGGTTCCGCAGCTCTTGATTTAGCTTATGTGGCCAACGGATCTTTGGATGCTTTTTGGGAAATTGGTTTATCTTCTTGGGACATTGCTGCAGGCGCTCTTCTTGTTCAAGAAGCGGGCGGCATTATTTCAAATTTAAATGGTAAAGAAGGCTGGCTCGAATCGGGCAATATATTAGCCGCTTCCCCTAAGATTTATGACGCGATGGTTGAAACATTAGCGCCACATTTAACTGACGATATTAAAAACTAATAGCTAGTGGTGGTGACCACCCGAACCATGCACGTGTTGGTGGGTGACTTCCTCTTGATTTGCAGAGCGAACGTCTTTAATCGTCGCTGTAAAGATAATGCGTTGACCTGCCCAAGGATGATTGCCATCCACAACCACTTTTCCATCGGCTACATTCGTCACTGTATATAAGATCACTTCACCCGTTTCATCCTCACCTTCGAATTGCGCACCTTCTTTTAAATTTTCTTTTGGAAAAGCTGAGGCGGGTTCTATTTGAACTAATTCGGCATCATATTCACCGAACGCATCTGCAGGCTCCAAAGCAATTTCAATCGTGTCACCAATATTTTTTCCATGCATCGCTTCTTCGACTTTAGGAAAAATATTGTCATAGCCACCATGGAGGTAAGCGACAGGTTGGTCACTTGTTTCTAAAACAACGCCTTCAGCGTCTTTAAGTTCGTAGGTCATCATGACCACAGTGTTCATAGCGACTTGCATACAGATATCCTTATCGATCCATTAAGTTTTTTTAACATTTTATAGAGAAAAAAACTGAAGCGGTGTGACTTTTTAAAATTAATTTTAGTGTCCATGGTCGTGATCCAGGAGACTATAAAAATTAGATGGGGTGAGAATTGTAGGCTTTGCTACCTTTAATTGTTTTGGGTAATCACGACTGAAATGTAAGCCACGACTTTCATGCCGTGCAATCGCTGACTCTACGATGAGTTCAGCCACTTGTAAAAGATTACGAAGCTCAATTAAGTTATGACTCACTTTAAAATTAGTATAAAACTCATGCACCTCATCACGCAGCATATGAATACGATGAAGCGCTCGCGATAAACGTTTATTAGTTCTTACAATGCCCACATAATTCCACATGAAACGTCTTAACTCATTCCATGTATGCGTGATCAAAATTTCTTCATCCGCATCTGTGACGCGACTTTCATCCCATCGCGGTAATGTAAATGAGGATGTGTCGACCTTCGATTGCAAAATATGATGAGCGACCGCATCACCAAATACTAAGCACTCAAGGAGTGAATTACTGGCTAGGCGATTTGCCCCATGCAGTCCTGTATAAGCCGTTTCACCAATCGCATATAGATGCGCTAAATCCGTTTGACCTGATAAATTTGTCATGACACCGCCGCAGCTATAGTGTGCGGCTGGGACGACTGGAATGGACTCTTTCGTCATATCAATCCCTAATTCTAAACAACGCGCGTATATGGTTGGAAACTGCGACCGAATAAATTCAGGTGACTTATGCGAAATATCTAAATACACACAATCGATACCACGCTTTTTCATTTCAAAGTCAATGGCGCGCGCCACAATATCACGCGAGGCTAATTCACCTCTTTCATCGTACTGATCCATAAAGCGAGATCCATCTGGTAACTTTAGAAGCCCTCCTTCGCCTCTGACAATTTCAGAGATTAAAAAAGATTTAGCTTTAGGGTGATAAAGACACGTGGGATGAAACTGAATAAATTCCATGTTAGCCACACGACAGCCTGCGCGCCATGCCATCGCGACTCCGTCACCCGTGCTTACATCTGGGTTGGTCGTGTAGAGATAGACCTTACTTACTCCACCTGCCGCTAAAATAGTTTCTTGAGAGGCCACAGTGATCACTTTGCCTGTTTTAGTATTCAGGATGTATGCACCCAGGCATCGATTGGATGTAATTTTCTCAACCTTTAAAGATTTTTTTTCGGTGATGAGATCCACTGCGATATGGTTTTCTAGGATTGTGATATGAGGATGGGCTTTGACCTTTTCACTTAAGGTCGTCTGTATCGCTCGACCTGTCGCATCTTTGACATGGACGACGCGCCGATGAGTATGACCACCCTCTTTGGTGAGATGTAACTTATGGGATTCTTCATCACGACTAAAGGGGACATGTAAATCATTCAGCCACGCTATGGCGTCATGACCTCGTGACGCTACGAATGTTGCGACCTTGTGGTCACATAAACCACCCCCAACAAATTCGGTATCTTTGACATGACTCTCTACCGAGTCCTCATCTGACATGACAGCTGCAATACCACCTTGCGCCCACTGACTTGAGCTATCCTCTATTTCCCGCTTACTGACAATGAGAACTTTTTTATGATCGGCTAACTTTAAAGCTGATGTGAGGCCAGCTAAACCGCTACCTATAATAAGCACATCACATTGAAGCATTTTGAGTATTTTTCATGAACTAATTAGGATGGG
>Ga0136641_1000667_pt1 | contig 14588 bp, 10 predicted proteins | sample EliLak1302023Y_FD_115312 | JGI IMG/M metagenome (GOLD analysis project Ga0136641, IMG submission 115312) | Freshwater microbial communities from Elizabeth Lake, Yosemite National Park, California, USA - 13020-23Y | ecosystem: Environmental > Aquatic > Freshwater > Lake ...
CCTTTACTCTGACAGAGGTGTTGATCGGTGTTGTGGAATTCTTTGGAGTTATCACGATAGGCACCGAACCAGCTGCTGTCGTTGGAATGACAACATTCGAGATTTTCGTGCCGCCATCGGTTGCCGTATAACCAACCGCAGCAGCCGAGCCGCTCTTAATGGTTCCTGTCGTGCCGAAACCGACACCTGTGATTACCACCGTTGCGTCTGCGCTCGAGACACTCGAAAAGATTGACGACGGTGAAACCGAGGTGACTCCAGGAGGGGCCACATAAGTTAGGGCACCTGCCTTAACCAGAGTTCCAGTTGAGGTGCCGATAACAATGTCACTTGCACCGGCGGCATCGCCCGAAGGTGCTTCGAAAGTGACGGACGTTGCTGAGGACGCGGTCACGTTGGCACAGTTGCCACCAACAGTTACGCCGATAGTTCCAGCTGCGCCGAAGTCGGTTCCGGTCAAAACAACGACGTCGCCTCCACCGATTGAAACGCTAGAAGGAGCAACTTTTGAAACAGTTGCAGCTTTGGATTGTGCAGCGAGAGTCAAAGTCGCAGGAGAATCGGGAGACCCTCCGCCGACGCTCGAAATCATGTTGACGGTGACCGCACCGGTGTTGGCGTCAGCGGGAACCATGGCAACGATCTTGGTGTCGCTTAGGCGAGTGACGCATGGTGACTTGAGCCCATCAATTGTTACGACCGGCTTGCCCGAAGCGCCAAAGTTCTTACCAGTGAGTGTCACCAGCGAACCTCCGCTGTTGGCTACCGTTGCCGGCGAAACTGAGGTAATTTCTGGCCTGGCTCCATAGGTGTATTTTGCAGATGACTGGTAGTCACCCCAAGCGTTGGAAACAACCACCGATACTGGGCCTGCAGCTGTGCCCGCCGGAACCGTAAGAAGGTAGGAGTCGGTCGAATTCGGGTCATTGTAACTTGACCCAGAAGTCATCTGAGGGTTGCTGACTGCCTGGCCGCCGATTTTGAAAATCGGCACGCTCCAGTTGACATTGTCATACATGTGGTGACCACTAATACGAATTACATTTCCACCTGCGACTGGGCCCTTAGCGGGTGAAATCGTAATGTTGCTGATTGAGTCGGGGGTGTAGTTAACCTGCGCGCTATACATGACCATTCCGGCAGCCTGGAACTCAGCCAGCGACCTGGAGAGGCTATTTTCATCGTTGTCGTAGGTATAACAAGGTTTCTCGTTGACACTGCAGTCAACGACGACGAGTGTTTTTTTGCTCGCCTTCTTGAAAGAATTCGGCACCGACTGGTGACCTAGTAGGTCTTGGGGTGACGAGTTAAAACTCATGTCTGAGCTGGAATTTCCGATCCAATCGTTTGTGTCTGCCCAAAGTTTGAAGTTTGGATCGGCTGGGTCGTATAGGAATGCCTTTGTGTATCCCCAAGCGGTCACACCCGGGCCATTGATCTTGAAATGTCCGCCTGGTGTCGTTTGTGCGTCGGTAATCGAAACGCTGGTGACCGAAGGCGTAATCCAATTGACTGCATCCTTTGAATCGCTGAATGAGGACATGTCGCGCCACCAACCAGTTCCGGTGTCCCAGAGGCCGTAGCAATAGTTATAGACACGGATTTTTGCTTTTCCGACCGCTTGGTCTCCTGTGGAGCTCATCGCTAGGGAGTGGTAGACCATTCCCTCGCTGTCAGTTGAAGCGCTTCCCCACATCTGTGCGAAGTCTGAATAGAAAGCTGTAGTTCCATCGGGTCTAAAGATGTCGAATCGGGTGATGCAATTTACATCGTTGTAGTTGCCCTCTGTCATTCCATTTCTAACCTTGATCACAAGGCGGCTTCCGCCTGAGGTCGAGGCTGAGTCAGAAACCGACACCACCGAGGGAGTGACCAAGACGCGGTCGCTAACCTGAATCGTGTAGTTCTTTTTGGTGGTGCCGTCTGATGCGGTAACTTCAATCGATACTGTCGTCACTGCCACCGGAAAGGTGATCTGTTTGTCGTCGCCAGAGGTGTAGGCATCGTCGTTGCCGTTCCATTTGAAGTGGATGGTCGCGCCGGAATCGGTGGTAGTCGCTCTGAAAGTGACGTCGTCGTTGGTGGTTACAAACTGATACCAGGTTTTTGCGGCAACAAAGCCGGGGCGCAGAGAGCCATCTTGGCGATAATGCCCAGTCGTTGCGGTCAGCGAGCTGAGTGTGGCGTCGTTAGACGAAGCGCTGGCAGAGGCCGAAGTCGCGACCAGGCCTCCCAAAGCAAGCGCTATGACCGTCAGCAGCGAAACTAGGCGTGATTTCAGCATCAAAATTCCTAAGATTATGTTCGATTTGCCGAAGGTAATTCGGCTATTCCTATGTTAGCCATGTTTGTTCGCTAACAGAAGGGACATAAAGGTTGCTGAATCGCTAAATGCGGATTAATGTTTTGCGCGAATTTTGCGAAGCCAAGCCTCGGCCGAGCCAAACTCAGTATTCGAGTTGTTGCCCTCATGCTCAGACTTTTGTTTGTCTGCGCGAGGGTACGAACCTAAGAAGATGATTCTCGGGCTAAAACGGTGCAGACCCATGAGAGCTTCGGCAACCGCGGCGTCGTCGACGTGGCCCTGGGCGTCGATGTTGAATCGATAGCGGCCAAGGCGGTCGCCGATTGGTCGAGATTCGATTCGGCTCAGATTGACCCCCCGAGCGGCAAACTGCTCGAGCATTTCTAGCAACGCGCCCGGCCGGTCGGTGGGCAGCTCGACAATGATCGAAGTCTTGTCGCGACCGGTGCGCTTTGGTGTGCCAGTCGGTTTGCCAACCTCGATGAATCTGGTCTGGGCGTGCTTGTTGTCGGCGATGTTCTTCGCGAGAACCTTGACCGCATAGTGGTCAGTGATGTTCGGGGTCGAAACCGCGGCATCGATGCGGTCGTTTTCGAACAGGTCGGCGGCGGCAGCAGCGTTGGATGTCGCCAGTAGATGCTTATGCCCCTTTAGGTTGGTGGCCAGCCACTTGCGAGTCTGGGCATAGGCAACCGGGTGGGCGGCGATGGTCCTGATTTCGGTCAGCTTGATGCCCGGTCGAACCACGAGGTTGAAGTTGACCGGCACGAGGTATTCGGCATAGATGCACAGACCCTCTGTGGTCGCGAGTGCATCCAAGGTGGCACTGACGCCACCCTCAACAGAAGATTCGACGGGAACAATCGCACGGATGGCGCGGCCGCCGAGAACATCGGCGAGCGCGTCGGCAACCGAGAGCACAGGCTTGTGTGTTGCACCCTTCGCCTCGGGCACTTGGGCGAGGGCAAGCTCAGTAAAGGTGCCCGCTGGTCCTAAATAGGAGAACACCTTTTTCTTAACGTTTTTCGCGACAGTAGCCATAGATAAAGGGTAGCGACCAAAATGTAGTTATGAGTGAACGTGCTGGGCTGTTGGCCCAACCCCAAGACCTGATAGATGTTGCCGCGCTGTTGAGCGCCTATACCTCGATTCACCCGGATGTCAGCAACCCTGAGCAGAAGGTCATCTTTGGCACCAGCGGTCACCGCGGCAGCTCCTTCACTGGTTCGTTCAACGAAGACCACATCGCCGCCATCACTCAGGCGATCGTCGAGTACCGCGAGAGCGAGGGCATTCGCGGGCCGATCTATGTTGGCAAAGACACCCACGCCCTAAGCGAACCGGCCGAGCAGACCGCGCTCGAGGTGCTGGCTGGCAACGGTGTGCCCGCGCTGGTCGACATCGACGATGGCTTCACCCCCACCCCCGCAGTTTCGGTCGCGATCATCAATCACAATGAGGGCAAGTCCAACACGGATGCCTCGCGGGCAGATGGCCTGGTCATAACCCCGAGCCACAACCCACCTGCCGACGGTGGCTTAAAATACAACCCTCCTCACGGTGGCCCAGCCGATTCTGACGCGACCAACTGGATCGCCGCTCGCGCCAACGAGATCATCGCCGGTGGCATGCGCGAGGTGAAGCGCGCTAAGCCGAACGCCGCCGGTTTTGATTTCAGAGAGAACTACATTTCGCAGTTGGCATCGGTGATTGACATGCACGCGATCTCAGAATCGGGCGTTACTATAGGCGCAGACCCGATGGGTGGTGCATCGGTTGCCTACTGGGGTGCGATCGGCGACCGCTTCAACTTTGATCTGCAAGTCGTCAACCCAAACATCGACCCGCAGTTCGGTTTCATGAGTCTCGACTGGGACGAAAAGATTCGCATGGACTGCTCAAGCCCATTTGCCATGGCATCGCTAATTGCCGCGCGCAACAACTTCGACATCTCGACCGGAAACGACGCGGATGCCGACCGACACGGCATCGTCACCCGAGACTTTGGCCTGATGAACCCGAACCACTTCTTGGCGGTCAGCATTGACTACCTATTCACGCACCGCCCGCAGTGGTCGGCGAGCGCCGCGGTGGGCAAGACCATGGTGTCGTCGAGCATCATCAACCGCGTGGTCTCGAACCTTGGTCGCAAGCTGATCGAAGTGCCGGTCGGTTTCAAGTGGTTTGTGCCGGGACTGATCAATGGCTCAATTGGTTTCGGTGGCGAAGAGTCTGCCGGGGCATCATTCTTGCGACTCGATGGCAAGGCCTGGTCGACCGACAAGGATGGCCTAATTCTTGCCTTGCTTGCCAGTGAGATCACCGCCACCACCGAATTCACGCCAAGCGAGCACTACAAAAAGTTGACCGACCGATATGGTGAATCGGCGTATGAGCGCATCGATGCCCCGGCAACGGTTGAGCAAAAGAGCAAGCTCGGCAATTTGTCCGCCGATTCCGTGACGGCGAGCGAGCTGGCCGGCGAGCCAATCACCGCAATCTTGACTCACGCACCTGGCAACGGTGCTGCGCTTGGCGGGCTAAAGGTCGAAACCGAGAACGCGTGGTTTGCGGCACGGCCTTCAGGAACCGAGAACGTTTACAAGATTTATGGTGAATCGTTCAAAGGCGCCGAGCACCTGAAGCAGGTTCAGCAAGAAGCGAAAGCGCTGGTCGACTCAGTTCTTGCCAGTTAGGTAGTTCGGGGCGGCAGGCAGGTTAAAGAAGTCCTCTAGCTCTTTCACGCCTAGATTGTGCATCTCGGTTGACAACTCGACCCCCACATAGCGCACGTGCCAAGGTTCGTATTGATAGCCGGTGGTTGCGGTTCTGCCGTTTTGGTAGCGCACGATAAATCCGAAACGCCAGCCCTGATCGGCCAGGTATTTGCCGGCCTTTGTTGTTCCGAAGCACACTTGAATGCGGCAGCCCTGGCCGATTGCCGCGATGTCAGCGGCCAATCCGGTCTGGTGCTCGCTGAAACCTGGTCGAGCGGCGAGGGCCTCGCCGGCCTTGAGACCAAATTTTGCTACATCGCGTTCGTGAATGGCCACTTGATAGTTGAATGAGCGATAACCGCTCTGCAAAAACATGATGCCAGCGCCCTTCTTTTTGGCGTCGGCAAACATCGCAATCATGGCGGCGGCCGCGGCTGGAGCTAGCTGAATCTTGTATGGATTATTGCTGATCTGGCTCGGAAACTTCGGTGTGACCAACTTGGGTACAAATGAGTGCGGCAGCAACGACCGGTGCTTGTTGACCACCACCCAGATGGAGTCGGCGCGATCAATCGAAAAGACTGGCGGGTCGAAGCAGGGTGTGTTGGCGCAGTCGAGCGCGGGGGTCGAATGAGGGGGCTGGGCTGCCGAGGCGGCATCGTTGTTGAAAAAATTGGAAAGCAAAACTCCACAAAGCAGGTTTAGACTGAGAAGTAACGAAATAGTTACAACTGCTTTGCGGTTGTTTTTTCTGCGCGACAGTCCGCGCCACCGGTTTGACATCAAATCAAGCCTAACCTTCAAGAAGAAAGAGTTCTTCGTGTCTACAAGCAGATCAGCAGCAGCCGAGCGAGTAAATAAAGGCGGCGGCGCTCTAACTCACAAAGAAATCATCCTGATTCTCATCGGTCTGATGGCTGGCATGTTTCTTTCGGCTCTCGACCAGAGCGTTGTTGGAACAGCGATGCGAACCATCGCCGACGACCTAAAGGGTCTTGAACTTCAGGCTTGGGTGACAACCGCCTATCTGATCACCTCGACCATCTCGACGCCGATCTATGGAAAACTCGGTGACATCTTTGGTCGCCGCCGCTTGTTCTTGATCGCGATCAGCATCTTTGTGTTTGGCTCGCTGCTTTCGGCGTTCGCAGGCTCGATGTATGAACTCGCTGCCTACCGCGCCATTCAGGGAATCGGTGCCGGTGGTTTGTTCTCGCTCGCAATCACGATTCTCAGCGACATCGCTCCCCCGCGCGAGCGCGCGCGATACCAGGGCTACATCCTGGCTGTGTTTGCGACTTCGAGCGTGCTTGGCCCAGTGGTCGGCGGTCTGTTCGCCGGTGCCGGTCAGATTCTTTTTGTAGCCGGCTGGAAGTGGATCTTCTTGATGAACGTTCCACTCGGCGCTGGTGCGCTGTTCTTGGTTTGGAAGTTCCTTCACGTGCCACACACCCCGGTCAAGCACCGCATTGACTGGTGGGGTGCAACCACCATCATCGTTGCCGTTGTGCCGATGCTTCTGGTCGCCGAAAACGGCCGCAGCTGGGGCTGGAGCAGCACCGAATCGATTTCGATGTATGTTCTGAGCGCAGTCGGAATCATCGCGTTCATAATCTCGGAGAGACGCGCTGGCGAAGAAGCGATTCTGCCACTCAAGCTATTCAGCAGCACCACCTTCACTTTGACCACCATCCTCGGCGTCATCGTGGGCGTCGGAATGTTCGGTGGAATGATGACCCTGCCGCTCATGCTGCAGATCGTCAACGGCGTGACACCGACGCAATCCGGTTTGCTAATGCTGCCGATGGTTCTCGGCATGATGACGGCAACCATGGTGAGCGGTCAGGTCGTTAGCAAGACTGGCAAATACAAGTCGTTCATGGTCATCGGAACCGGAATGCTGACTCTTGGCTATGCACTGATGTTTGGCTACAAGTACGACACTCCAATTTGGATGCTCTCGATCTGCATGGTCGTTATCGGAATGGGTCTTGGTCAACTGATGCAGACTCTGACCCTGGCCGCACAAAACTCAGTGCCGGCAAAAGACATTGGAGTTGCAACTTCTTCGACCATGTTCTTCCGTCAAATGGGTGGAACCCTGGGAGTCGCAGTCTTCGTATCGATTCTGTTCAACCGCCTGCCTGACGCAATCAAGGAGCAGTTCAAATCAAAGGATGTTCAGTCAGGCTTCGGCAAGGCAACGCAAGAAGTCATGGGCAAGCTGGCCAGCGGTCAGATCAAGGCCAATGACCCGAACGCTGTTTTCTTGAAGAACCTGGCAAGCAACCCGAAGGGTCTTGGCAACTCGTTGAACACTGACTCGTCGTTCTTGACCGGTCTCGACCCACGACTGGCTCGCCCATTCTTGGCTGGCTTCGCCGACTCGGCCGTGCTGGTGTTCGAGAGCGCTGCAGCTGTCGTTGCCATCGCGTTTGTAATCTCATGGTTCATGAAGGCTCCTGTTCTTCGAACCAAGTCGGCAGCCGAAGAAAAGGCAGACGCCATGGCGGCGGCCCACTAAAGTTGTTCATTTTGAGAGGCCTCACCTTATCGGTGGGGCCTTTCGACTTAACCACGATTCCTTCGGCGAACTCAATCGGCTAGGTGTGGCGCGCACAGCCGCTTTGGCCTAACCTTGAACCACACGGGAGTTCGGTTTGACCGGGCTGAGAGGAAGACTCAATAGTCTTCGACCGTCAAACCTGATCTGGGTAATGCCAGCGCAGGGAGGACCTCAACCCGTGCCCATTTTCTTTAGAGAAAGGGCACGCAAGTGCAGACAGCAGCATCAAACAAAACGCGTATTCCAAAAATGGCATACGCCACAGTCACAGCGGTCGCAATAGCGCTTTCGCTGGGGGCTTGCACGACGCAGACATCGAAGACGGTGACCATCGCAACTCACGACTCATTCCTGATTCCTGATTCGTTGATCAACCAGTTCAAAAAGGAGACGGGCTACTCACTCGAGGGCATCAAGGTTGGCGACGCCGGCGAGCTGACCAACAAGCTCGTCTTGACTAAGGACTCACCGATTGCGGATGCCTTCTTTGGCATAGACAACACGTTTGCCTCAGTGGCGAACAAAAACGCCATCGTTGATGGCAGCATGTCTGCAATCGACTACGCCGACGTTTGTTTCAACTATGACCGCGCCTGGTTTGCGAGCAATGGCATTGTCGCGCCGACATCGTGGCAGCAGCTGACCGGCGTGAAATACGAAAACCTAACCGTTGTCGAAAACCCAACGACCTCTTCGACTGGGTTGGCCTTCATGTTCAGCACGATTGCCAAGCTTGGCGAACCTGGCTGGAAAACCTGGTGGGCCAAGATGTTCGCGAACGGCTTGAAAGTCGAAGCTGGGTGGGAGCAAGCGTATTATGTTGACTTCTCTGGTTCGGCAGGGCACGGTCAATACCCGATCGTGCTGTCATACTCATCGAGCCCTGCCGACGAGGTGGGCAAAGCTGGCCAGAGCCGCACGGTGTCTATCAACAGAGACTGCTTTAGGCAGATCGAATATGCAGGGGTTCTGAAGAATGCCAAGAACCCCGATGGCGCTCGCGCCCTGGTTTCGTTTTTGAAGGCGAAGGCTTTTCAGTCTTCGGTTGCCGAAAACATGTATGTCTATCCCGTGGACAAGTCGGTGCCATTGCCCGCCGCGTGGGCCAAGTTCGCGCCGGCATCGAAGTCGTTTGTGAATGTGAGCAAACTCCCATTTGACGTGAAGCGTTCAACTTGGCTCGATGAGTGGTCAAAGTTGGCTGGTCAATAGTTCGTGCTTAAGCGCATCGCCCTTTGGACTTTGCCGATCCTCGTGATCGGCACGCTGTTCTATTGGCCGATGACTCAGATTCTTGGACGAGGTCTAAAAGGAAACTGGCTACTCACTTTGGGCGAGCCGGCGGTGGCCGACGCCATTTGGTTCACGCTGTGGCAATCCCTGGTTTCTGTGCTGCTATGTCTGATTGTCGCGTTGCCGACTGCTTATGTGCTCTATCGTCGAACGGCGCCTGCGGGTCGGGTGCTTCGTGCGCTAATCACTGTGCCGTTTGCGCTGCCAACAATCATCACCGCAATTGGGTTCACCGTATTCCAAAAACAGAATGTGAATTATTCGATTTCTGGAATGGCCAGCTGGCTAACCTCGCCGGTTTTTTGGATTCTGGTGGCTCACCTATTTGTGAACTTCTCAGTGATCGTTCGAACGGTCGGCAGCGCTTGGGTTGGGCTGTCACACGAAACCGAAGAGGCGGCAGCGCTTGGAGGAGCCGGCCGCTTGAGAATCTTTTGGTCGATTAGCCGTCCGCAACTGATGCCCGCCATTGTTTCGGCATCGGCAACGGTTTTTATGTATTGCGCCGGCAGCTATGGGTTGATCTTGGTTTTGGGCGGCGGTCGCATCAACTCCATCGAAACCGAGATTGCCTTCGCAGCCAACCAACGACTCGATCTGCAAGAGGCGGGTGCGTTGGCAATCTTGCAAACACTCATCAGCGTTGCCGCATTTGCCATCAGCGCCACAGGGGCTCGCTCGCGAATCGGTTTCGACACTCACGACATCACGACGCACCAGCCAAAGCTCGACCAACGAGACCTGCCAGCCATAGCCGTGACGGTGCTCGCGCTCATCTTGGTGTTGGCTCCGCTGGTTGCCATCGTGACCAGAGCGTTCGTTGCTATCGATGGAACCCCTACCCTCCAGAACTTTGCCGACCTCGGTGGGAACGGTGCCAGAAATTTGCTCAGCATCACACTCGAACAAGCCGCTCTCAACTCGCTTCGCAACGTTGGTGTCGCCACACTGTTGGCAAGTGTGTTCGGAATTCTGGTTGCCTACCTGTTGTCGCGACCATCCTTGGTCAGCCACGTTCGCATCACGAACCGTGTTCTCGACATCGCCTTCATGCTGCCACTCGGTGTCAGCACCATCGTGCTCGGTTTTGGTTATCTGCTGACGTTTGGTTCGGGCCCGCTGCCGCTGCGCTCGAGCTGGCTCATCGTGCCATTGATTCAAGGTCTCATGGCGCTGCCGCTTGTGGTGCGCATTGTGTATCCCGCGCTGGCCAGCATCACCGAAGAACTTGGCGAGCAAGCAAGCACCGATGGCGCCAGCGCCTCCGCAACGTTCTTTCGCATCGAGCTGCCGCTGGTTCGCGAGAGCGTTGGTGCGGCAATCGGCTATGCAGCAATCATTTCGGTGGGTGAGTTTGGCGCAGCGAGCATCTTGGCCTATGGAAATCAAGCAACCCTGCCAACCGTGCTCTACCAGCTGATCAGTCGCCCCGGGGGCAACAACTATGGAATGGCGATGGCCATGAGCGCTGTCGTAATCGTGCTAACTTTTGCCGTTGTGTTCGGGGCTAGCTTGCCGACTCGAAGTCGGCCGTTACGCCGGCGTCGCGAAGGCGCTTTGAAATCACTTCGATAGATTCTGGGTTGCGGTCAACCAGAATGAACTGTCGGCCAAGGGCCGCAGCCACCGCCCCTGTGGTGCCAGAGCCCGCAAAGAAGTCCAAGACAGTATCGCCATCGTTTGAGCTGGCCGCGATGATTCGTCGCAAAATGCCTTCTGGCTTTTGGGTCGGATAACCGGTCTTCTCGTGCCCGGTCGGCGAAACAATCGTGTGCCACCAAACGTCGGTCGGCATCTTGCCGCGTTCGCGTTTTTCGGGGGTGACCAAACCCGGGGCCATGTATGGCTCGCGCTCGACGGCGTCCGAGTTGAAAACGTAGTTCTTGGGGTCTTTGACATAAACGAGGATGGTGTCGTGTTTGGCTGGCCAGCGATTCTTGGGCTTGCCGCCGTAGTCGTAAGCCCAGATGATTTCGTTCAAAAAGCAGTCGCGGCCAAACAGCGCATCGAGCAAAACCTTGGCATAGTGCGACTCTCGATAGTCGAGGTGCAAATATAAGGTTCCGTTGTCTTTGAGCACGCGCCAGGCCTCTTCGAGTCGAGGCTCCAGAAACGCCCAGTAGTCACCGAACTCGTCGTCATAACTGAGCACAGTTTCGCGCACAGTTTCGTAGCGCTTGCCCTTGAAGCCGATTCGGTTTCCGGTCTCGCTTCGGCGAGTGGTCTTGCCGCCGCGCTCTTGCTTGCGACCCGTGTTGAAAGGAGGGTCGACATAAACTAGCGCAACCGAGTTTTCGGGCATAGATTGAAGAACAGGCAGGTTGTCACCTGCATAGACCATATTCTTCGACACAGGAAGAGATTAACATCATGACGACTCAAGTAATTCACAACAGCGACCTGAACCGCTACGAGATCTGGCTCGAGGGCGAAAAGGTCGGTCACGCCGATTACACGCGCATGCCTGGCGAGATGCACTTTGTGCACACCGAGGTCGACCCGGCGCACCAGGGCAAGAACCTGGCCGGCATTTTGATGCAAGAGTCGATCGACAACGTTCGAGCCAACAACATGGGCAAGATTGTGCCGGTCTGTTCGTACGTGGTGATGTGGATGCAGCGTCACCCAGGAACTCACGATTTGCTATTGAACCCCATCGACGATGCCGTCGCAGCAATGAAGGCTCGCAAAGCAGGGCACTTCGGCGGTTAGTTAGCCCAGCTGGGCGGCCAGCCAAGAGTTCAAGTCTGCGAGAACTTCATCCTGGTTGGTTTCGTTGAAGAGCTCGTGACGGGCGTCGTCGTAGGAAATCAGAGTGACGTTGTCGAGCCCCACTTTTACATAGGCATCGGCGAGCGCCTTGTTCGACTTGAGTCCGCCGACGGGGTCATCGGAGCCGACGATTATCAACAGCGGCAGATCGGTTCGAATAGTTGGCTTTGGCGTGTGATAGAGCTTGAGCGCGTTGCCTAAACCAAACATTTTGATCGGGTCGGCATAGAACGTCAGGTTATCGGCCGCGAATTTAGCGCCAACCGCAGGCACGCGTGACAGCCACTCATAACCGGCTGCGCCGGGCAGTTTGGCCCACTTTGCGTTTAGCGGGCGAGGGTTCAGACCGGTTGGGGTCAGGAGCGCCGAACCCGAAAGAATCGCGGCGACATACTCGTTCGAATACTTTTTGATTAGCTTTTGGGCAATGAACGAACCATAAGAATGCCCAAGCAGCACAATCTTTTGATTTGGGTGCTCGGCGCGAATCAGATTGGTGAACTCGTGAACCTGCTCATAGGCGGCCGGCAGACCGCCAGGGCCGAGGTTGCCGAGTTGCTTGGTTTGGCCCGAGGCAACCTGCTTTGCACCAGTGAGTCCGTGGCCGCGGTGGTCGTCGGCATAGACCGCGTAGCCAGCGCGATTCAGTTCGGCAGCAACGTGGTCATAGCGACGAGCGTGTTCGCCGAGCCCGTGCGCTATCTGCACGACGGCTTTGGGCTTGGCAACTGGCCACTCATAGAAGGTGATTTCGACGCCGTGGCTGTCGTTGAAGGTGCGCACAATCGGAAGTTCGGTCATGCGCTCAGACTACTCCAGCGAGGCTAAACTGACCACCACGATGCCTCCGGCGAACCGTACGACTTTTATGTTTGGGGTGCGCTCAAGTCGGACCATTCCCGCAACTCACACATTCAAAAGGTTTATTCAGCGTGCTCTCAGGAAACTCTCAAGGTTTAGCACCAGAGTTATAGACATGTCTCCCGAGTTTCGAGTAACGCAAAGCCAAGCAGCCGTTCAAGGCAAGCCGAGCCTGGTGCTCGTGCAACCAACGGCGCGGGTTCGCCTAGGTGCCCGAAAAATGTTGCGAATCAAGCAGGGTCAAGACTTTGTCGAGTTGCTGGCCTGGGGGTCGGTTATCACCGTTATCGCGATGTTCCTGATCGACGGTGCACTCGCCCGAATCGTTGATGTTCCATCTTTCATGGGAGTCCTTTCGCGCCTGACGGCTCTGGTTGCCACCGATCTTTTGCTTATCCACATGTTGCTTATTGCGCGAGTGCCATGGATCGACAAGCTGTATGGGCACGATAAGGCAACAGTCGCCCACAAAAAACTTGGCAAGCCTGTGTTGTATTTAGCTTCGGCACACTTCTTGGCGTCCACCATCGGGTTTGCTATGACCGATGGCAAAAACCTGGTCGATGAGTACTTCAACATGCTCAAGAGCCTGCCCGACATGCTCACCGCATCAATCGGCCTCGGGCTAATGATCATTGTGACGGTCAGCAGCATCAACGCTGCCCGAAAGCGCCTGTCTTATGAAGTTTGGTACTGGATTCACCTGACCGCCTATGCTGCCGTTCTTGCTGCGATTCCTCACCAGTTCTCGTTCGGCAGCGACATTGCGGGCAAGCCGGTGCAGACCGGTTTTTGGCTGGTGCTATACATCTTTGTGGCCGGAAACATAGTTTGGTACCGCGTCTTGCAACCGGTGGTTATGTCACTCGCTCGAGGGCTGCGCATAGACAACATCGTGGTCGAGGCCAGCGACACCGTATCGGTTTATGTCGGCGGCAAGCGCCTCGAAAAGCTGCACTACAAGTCGGGTCAGTTCTTCATGCTGCGCGTGCTCACCAAAGAGCACTGGTCAAAGCCTCACCCGTTCTCGATTTCGGCGGCGCCAAACAGCAGATTCGTTCGCTTCACTATCGGCAACCGCGGTGACTTCACCTCGCAGGTTCCGCTCATTAAGAAGGGTGCGCGCGTAATACTCGAGGGGCCGTACGGCGTTTTCACCGAAGACCGTCGCAGCCGCGAGAAGGTTGTGCTTATCGCCGCGGGCATCGGTGTGCCGCCGATTCGCGCGCTTGCTGAGTCAATGGCCGCCCGCCCGGGCGAAGTCACGATAATCTATCGCGCTCGAAACCACGACGACGCCGCACTGCTTTCAGAGGTTCAAGAGATTTCGCGTCGTCGCGGCTTTGCGCTGCACGTGCTGGCTGGGCCTCGCTCACACCCACAGTCTTGGTTGCCGGCCACGGAGTCGCAGGTTCCTGACCATGTTCGACTAACCCAGATTGCGCCTTGGATCTCGGAGTCTGACGTGTTCATCTGTGGTCCGGGTTCTTGGGCCAAGACCGTTGAGAAGAGTCTTATGCGAGCCGGAACTCCCGAAGCGCAAATCCATTCAGAGGAGTTCGCCTGGTGAGAAGCACAACTAAATCGATTTTTGCGGTGGTCTCTGTCGGAATCATCGCCGCTTCGGCAAAGTTCGGCATCGAGTCGGCTGCAGCCAATAGCGCTTCGCTGGGCTCGCTAAGTGGCGGGCTCACGACTGGTCAGCCGATCGGCAATGGTTTAGGTTCGGGCACAGGTTCTGGCGCAGTTTTGGGCGGCACTCCAAGTTCGAGTTCGACGCCGAGCACTGGCTCGGGCGCTGGTTCAGGTTCGGGCGCGGGCGGAAATACTTCGGGCGGATCGACGGGCACCACGCCGCACAAGACGCCAACGGGGTCAGGCTCGGGCTCAGGTTCTTCTGCCTCCGGTTCGGGTGCAGGAACTGGCACAAGCTCAGGCTCGGGCGCGGGCTCGGGCACTTCGGCGTCGGGTGGCGGATCGACCAGCGGGACCGGAACCGGAACGGGCACTGGCGCAGGAACAAGCACCGGCACCGGAACCGGAACGGGCACTGGCGCAGGAACAAGCACCGGCA
>Ga0136641_1000669_pt1 | contig 14564 bp, 10 predicted proteins | sample EliLak1302023Y_FD_115312 | JGI IMG/M metagenome (GOLD analysis project Ga0136641, IMG submission 115312) | Freshwater microbial communities from Elizabeth Lake, Yosemite National Park, California, USA - 13020-23Y | ecosystem: Environmental > Aquatic > Freshwater > Lake ...
CGTGAATTTTCCAGACCAACTTTTCGGTGGGGTATAGGAAACTATGTCGCCATAAACAACGGCTGATCCATATTTCACCTGACCCAATTCAACGGTTAAGGCATCGCCATCAATGTCAGAAATTTTATTTGCCAGCGAAAGTTGTACTTGCTTTCCACCAGACAATGCCGTCAACGATGCTGTTTCAGCAAGCGGGCTGTGGTTTACATACAACTTCGCAGTTGACGTGTTGTTTTCAGGATTTGGATCACCATCGGGTACCCCCGTCACGCTCGTAGACCAAACTGTGAGCCAAGAGGTACTTTGCGCCGGCGTGACTGTGAACTTGATTGCAGCAGTTTCACCTACTTGCAATGGATTTGCTACCGAAACTCCTAGTGCAGATGCGTCGCAGGTCAAAGTGGTTTTCGAAGTTATCAAACATCCCGAAGGCAAAGCTGCCAAGGTTAGCTTTGCACCAGATTGAGCCTTGAGAATAAGTGACGGCGAAGTATCCGCCTTGGGACCTAAATTGGTAATGCTGGCACGCACGGTTGAACTATTGCCGGCCTGTATGAAATCTTTGGAAAATGAAATTGCTGATGATAAATCTGTTTTAAGCGCACCGTAAAAAACTCGCACCGACTCGGACTTGGATCCTTGGATTCCAAATGGCCCTTGATAAGTAGCCGAAACTTCATTATCAAAATATCCTGGCGCAGTTTGCGATGCACCAGTTATTGTGCCTGAGATCGTGAAAGTGGTACTTTGACCGGCTCGAAGCTTTGTAAGTTTTTTACAAATTTCTCCAGTTGGCACGATTGCACAGTCGGTTCCGGTAGAACTTGTCACGATAACATCGGCAGGAATTACATCCCGCACCTTGACATCAGTTGCATCTGACTGTCCTTGGTTTCTAGCGATAACCGTGTATTCAATCACGTCCCCTGCCTCTACCTTTGAAGCATCACCACCAGAGACATTTGATACATACTTGGTTAAAACTAAATCTGGCGAAGTTATCTCCACACTCATCGCAAGACCACTAATGAAATAGACGTCATTTGTTGCCGACGGCCAAATTTTTGCCGTTGAAACACTATTACTAATTGCATTAACCAGTGTTAGGTGATCTACATCGATTCCGAAGGTGTTCGTGGATCGGGCAACTTCACTATTGTTCAAATATGGTGAATTAATTCCAGAAGCCGAAATCGTACTATTCGCCAGGTTGTCATCAGGATTTACTCGGTCTGCAACCACAGCACTGGACTCGGAGTCGATGATGGACATGCTGTCGCCAGTAATACCTGCATCGCCGTCGACAGCCACAATTACTAAGTCAGACAGAACATTGCCATTGTCAGCAGTCTTGAAATCGTCAAAAATAAATTCATCATCTTGAATCATGGATTCTTGCGCAAAACCTTTAAGAATTGTTATAGCCCGCGGGGCCGAACTTGGGTCTTCATAAGCGACGATTAATCCCCAACCAGCGGCCTTATCTCTTCCTAGAGTGGTCTGGATATTTGCAACTGAAAGTTTCAGACTTTGGTGTGGGCCATTGAGGGTCCAGTTGAGTTGTGGATCCGTAAGCTTTGCCGTTACGTCAGCACTTGCTCGATAAGGACCCAGGTTACTTTGTGCGTTAACTTGGTAGACATCTGCTGCTCGCGCCACTACCTGACACCCATCGCTAGCCGAAACACAATCTTCGCTGCCTCGGGCAAACAGGACTTGGTTCTTCAAAGCTGAATTTTGAGCGGCAGTATCGCCCGAGTTTAGGCGGGTATTCCCATTCCAAAATAATGTGGCATGAACTATTTGGGCATCAGTTGGAATTACTAATGTGCCACTTGAGGAATTGAAGTAGCTTGCAGTTGCTAGGTTCCCAAAGGAAACTTTCAGGTTTGTCATAACAAAGTCATCGTTATTCAACCTCGAGCCTTTTCGCGCTCTGGCGTCACTGCATAAATCTGCATACGGCCCAGTTGTGGTTGAGCAAGTTAGCACGGTATTTCCGGTGGTAGCCAAGTTTCCATTTAGAGTTGCGTGGTAGGCGACCGACATGTTCTGAAGTACTACCGAATTCGCTGGTATCGATACTTGCGCAAGGATTAACGCAGACACACCCAGTGAAATGCCAAAGTGAGCCTTTAATTTACGCATTACTTTAGACACCATGTTTACCCCGTGGCAGATGCTTTAGGTCAACAGCATCAATGTCAAAACTTTATTTGCTGAACCACTGAAATTTCAAGCACATTTAATTGATTGTGGAAGCGGGCACTTCTGGAGTGGCTTCTTTAAAAAGATTTTTCTCATCAATTGAAATTGGGAGTTGTGGCGCGTTATCAATTAGGTCTTTAAGTTCTGCAGATTTTTCTTCAACCTCACGTTGGGCAGGTCCATTTATCGCAGAGGCGGGAACTCGACCATAAGTTGGGTTTCCCCAAATGGCAACCTTGCCCACCCGACGTCCTGGTCGCGGCGAATCCCACATCTTGCCATCGCCAGCATAGATCGCGACATGTCGAATGTTGCCGTACTCCCAAAACATGAGATCACCAACTTGTCGATCTTCAAAACTTACCGGGTCGGCCCAAGCCCTTTGTGCCTGTGAGGTGCGGGGCAGTTCTAGGCCAAAGTGAGCAAATACGTATGACGTGAATCCGGAGCAGTCAAACCCGCGTGGAGTAGTGCCTCCACGCACATAAGGAACCCCACTGTAACTGGCAGCAATTGCGATAACTGCTTTTCCGTCAAGGCTGGTTTGTGCCATTCGATCTTTGGCAACTGCAATTTCTTGTTCTAAAGATTGAATCGTGCGATTTCGCGATGCCTGAAGCTCCTGGAAAGATTCGCGCACATTCAAATATTGAGTAACTGCATCTTTAGCAGCGCTTGACTCGTATTTCAAGGTTGCGTCTACTTCAACCGACTCTTGGCTCGCACTAGTCGCGGAGGCAGCAGTCGCTGCGCCAATGGTTCCAATGACCAAAGTTAATGCTGTCACCATTCGATGTAATGATGGGCGAGACTGCGAAGCATGACGGCTCGATTGACCATTCAGGCGTTTAACAAGTATCTCAGTTCGAGCGTCGATACTGGAGAAACGATTAGTTAGCGTCGTATCGGCATGAGTTAGTTGTGCTTTAGCAAAGTTAGCAATCGAGACAGTTGCCGCGCCGAGTTTGTTAGCCCGGCCATCCAAGCGTTGATCAATTGCTGAAAGGGAGTTGCCAAGCTTTTCATCGATACTGTAGATGCCCTGATCTGCTAAGTCCGAAATTTGCAGGTAACGGTAGGCGCCACTCTCAACTCGATTATCAAGCCTCTGATCAATTCGAGCTAACGAGCGAGTCAGTTCTTGGTCAAGATTATTAAGTCCATTCGAAATAGCCAGCGAGGTAGCGATACCTGTGGCTTTGGTGGCAGAAATCTTGGAGTCAACTCGAGAGATACCAAAGTCCAGCGCTCGCTCTATTACCAACGCCCTAGCACTTATCAATTTGATTGTTGCAGTCGTAACCTTCGCAACTTGTTCTAGGCGATGTTCAACACGAGCGTCGGCTCGAAGGAGATTAGCTTCAATTCTTTGATCGATGCTAGAAATTGCCCTGTGACTAAGTCTTAGATTTTTTACCTGGCGGCTATGCGCACGATTTGCCAAGTTAGTGGCGGCAATATCCACTCGATTAAATTCCCGAGTGATTTTGTTGTCCAGGCGCTGCGTCAGGGCAATGCTGAAGTTAATAATTGCAACGGCTGCCCGAATCGCGGTATCCGTTGCTCGATCAAGGGCATGAAGTCTTCGATTTAGTTTGGCATCAGCGCGGGTTTCAAGTGTGGCAATGGCCGTTCTAATCTGATCGCATGTGTTACTAATCTTGACGGCTCGGGTGGCGCAGCGGGAATCGAAGTCGCTAACTCGAAGGTCTAACGCGAGATCTAATGAATCAGCAAAGCGAGTTAGGATTCGGAAAACTGAAGACACGCGTCCTATTAGTGCGCCAAATGTGCGATCACAGGCCACATCTGCGCGGGCAAACCCCGCATCTAGCCGCGCGTCGACGCGGTCAACAAGACCAATCGGCAGCGCTGTTGCGCGCCGAATCATGGCAGTTGGACTCGAAATAGACATTTGACTCCCAGCGCCGGTGAGGTGAGCTGTCGGGTGCGGCTCTGGGAAGTTCAGCCGGCCAGTTTCCTGGCTTAACCCCTAGGTCCTTACTGGACCGCTTACCTGTGGTTCCCCCACACTCACCAAAGTTTTAGTTCCGCATCGCAGGTGGTGAGACTTGGCGCCCTACGATGGTCGATTCCGGGTGGAACCTACCCTCAAATTCTACCATTTTGCCCATTTATAAGGGTTTGTTGAGACTGGAAATTGCTTAATGTCGGGTCTTCCCTGTGGATAACTTAACGAAAACAATGGGTTTCTAGAGCCGTTCTACACAATGTGGACCAAATCATGTGACATATGCCCCAGCGCTGCGACACGACAATTTCGGACATTTCGCCCGTCCAGATCAAAAATTTGAGGTCAAAATCGAAGGCATTACCTCTGCTGATGCAGCGGTCAAGGCCAGCAGATAACTTGGAAACATGTCAAGGGTTTTGTGGTTTCGCCGAGATTTGCGGATTCATGACAACCCCGCCTTGGTCGATGCCGTCGAAGGCGCCCGGGCTGATGGAGACGGCAACGTTGTGGCAGTGGTCTTGATTGACCCAGTCCTTTGGCCAACCTGGGGTCCAGCCAAACAGGCCTACTTAATTGATTCCTTGCACAGCTTGGATGAATCTTTGGGCGGCAACCTAGTGATTCGCCATGGGAAGGCCCAGGACATGATTCCCATGATTGCCAAAGAATTTGGAGTCAATGCCGTTCATTGTGCGGCCGACTACTCCGGATACGGAATTGCTCGAGATAACGAAATTGCCGAAACACTTTTGATCAGCGGTATCGATTTCATTAAGTCAGGTTCAGGCTACGCAGTTGCTCCAGGACGAGTGGCTAAAGATGACGGAACTTATTACAAGGTCTACACCCCGTTTTATAAGCGCTGGTTAGTTCACGGTTGGCGTGGACCGGCGACAGATCCAGCAAAGGCACCTAACTGGATCGGTGTCGAAACCTGCGATGGCTACCCAGAGCCACCTGACACCAGGGGTGTCGTAATACCTCGGGCAGGCGAGGCTGCCGCACTTGAATTGTTCGAAGCATTTCTAGCCGGGCCAATTGAAAATTATTCAGCTGATCGCAATCGTCCAGATCTGTCTGGAACTTCAAAGTTAAGCATTGCTTTGAAGTGGGGAGAAATTCATCCCCGTACTTTGCTGGCCCGACTTGGAGATAGCGAAGGTCATGAAGTTTTTCGTAAGGAAATTGCTTGGCGCGAGTTCTATGCCGAAATTGCCTTCCAGCGCCCTGACACAATTACTGATTACTTCAATCCGCTTTATTCACAGATGCAATACGACACCGGCAAAGATGCCGATGAAAAGTTTGCTGCTTGGTGTGAAGGACGAACTGGTTATCCAATTGTTGACGCAGGCATGCGGCAGCTTCGCACCGAGGGTTGGATGCATAATCGAGTACGCATGATTGTGGCGTCGTTCTTGCTTAAGGATCTGCACATTGAATGGCAGCGCGGTGCTAATTATTTCTTTGAGTGGTTACTCGATGGCGATCTGGCCAGCAATAGTCACGGATGGCAATGGACTGCTGGTTGCGGCACTGATGCTTCGCCTTATTACCGCGTCTTTAATCCAACTGGGCAGGGCATCAAATTTGATCCAAAGGGAGATTACGTTCGGAAATATATTCCCGAGCTTTCTCACATCCCCGGTACAAATGTACATGAGCCTTGGAAGATTTTGGGTGGGTTAGATCACGGGTACCCAGAGCCAATTGTGGATCACGCCGCTGAACGTCTAGAGGCATTGGATCGATTAAGTAAGTTGCCGAAGAAATCGTCTGGCGAGGATTCAGTCGCAGAAGCGAAACTAATTCACGACTTTGAGTAACTAGGCGACTGGTTCGCGCGAGTCGTACTGCATAAATGGCTTATGCCATTTCACGAGAGCGTAAGTGCAAGCAATACATGCCAGACCACCACTGACAACCGAGAGTTTTTCGCCACCAATTGCCGCCACAGTTCCTGATACGAAGTCGCCAAGTCTTGGACCGCCTGCAACAACTACAGTGAATAAGCCTTGAAGGCGACCACGGTACTCATCGGGAATAACAACTTGCATCATGGTGGTTCGAAAAACCGCACTGATATTGTCAGCAGCTCCTGCGGTTGCTAAGAAAAATAACGCAAGATAAAGATTGCGTGACATACCAAATGCGGTAATTGCTGAACCCCAGCCAACAATTGCCCAAATGATCGCAGTTCCTTGCTTATAGACGCGCTGCAAGGGGCCACTGAACACTGCCGACAACGCAGCTCCTAGCGCTGGCGCAGCTGTCAATAAGCCAACGATTGCTGCTGTCGATACCGCCGATTCCCCATACCAAAGCAATGCAATTGCCGGAAATAGTGCGCGCGGCATTCCAAAAATCATGGCAACCAAATCAACGTAAAAAGTCATTTGAATATTTCTTTTACCTTTAAGAAATCCCAAACCATCTTTAACGCTCGATAGATTCGGCTTTAGCGGTGCACCTGCCATTGGTGGAAGTTTTGGTAAAGCCCACATTGCCCACATCATTACCGTGAATGCAGCTACATCAATTGCATATGCGGTTCCAACATTCCCAGTAGCCGCAATCAAGACACCGCCGAGAAGCGGGCCAATCGTGAAGCCAATGTTCCAAGTTAGAAAAGAAAGCGAGTTAGCCGATTGCAAAAGTTCCGTAGGAACGATGCGAGGAATGATCGCTTGTCGCGCCGGATTACCTACTGCGTAAAACCCAGATGACATGGCAACAAATAAGTAGAGTGGCCACGCTTGTTGATTGCCTGCTAAAGCTTGAACCAGAAGCAGCACGCTCGATCCGGCCATGCCAACTGCAGAAACAAATCCAATAGTTCGACGATCGTATGAATCTGACATCGCGCCACCAAATAGCCCAAGGACTACCAATGGCAGTAACTGAGCCATACCAACTAGGCCAACTGCAAACGAAGACTTGGTTATGTCATACACCTGGATTGCTACCGCAACTGCAGTCATTTGTTGGCCGATGTTGCTGATCGAGACGGCCGCGAAGATTCGGCGGTATGCAGGAATTTCCCGAAGCGGTGTTAGGTCAATTAACAGCTTGGGCACAGACTCACTCTGGCATAGTTCGTGCCTGAACTCACAAGCTGGTCGGCCTTAATGACTCGCAGGTTCTGCAAAACTGCGTCAGACTTAGGGCATGAGCATTGATACGCCGAATCCATCAGACATGCGAATTGTTTATGACAAGGACCAACTGAACGAAGCCGACCTTGCAAGCAACCCGCTTGATCAATTTAATAAGTGGCTTGGCGATGCAGTTGCCGAAGGTCGCGAGGCCTTGATAGAGCCAAACGCAATGGTGATTGCAGTTCGAAATGCTGATGACGTGGTTTCAACTCGCTCAGTCTTATTAAAAGGTATCGATGCTCGAGGCCTAACTTTTTATACGAACTACGGCTCAACTAAAGCCGATGCGATTGCCGCTTACTCTCAAGTCAGTGTTACCTTTCCTTGGTACCCACTTCATCGCCAAGTAAATGTCATTGGCACCGCAACAAAAGTCTCGCGCGAGGAATCAGGGGCTTACTTTGAAACTCGACCACATGGTTCAAAATTGGGCGCAATCGTCAGTGCACAATCTTCAGAAATTGATTCCCGTGAAGTTTTAGAAACTCGAATGAAAGAACTCGAAGCGCAATACCCAGAAGGGACTCACGTGCCGCTTCCAGATGTTTGGGGTGGGTACTTGATAACAGTTTCGGCAATTGAGTTTTGGCAAGGTCGACGTTCTCGGCTACATGACCGATTGCGTTTTGTTAAAGCTGGCGACTCAAGTGATCTTTCAGATCCAAGTGCTTGGAAAGTTGTTCGGCTTTCACCTTGAGTTTTAAGTAACAATTTAAACCGTGAAAAGTCGACCGTTTTCTGGTTGCGGTGTAGTGTAACCGATGTCGCGGAGTACTGCCCAAGCTCCAGCCAAGTTGCTTGTGATAACTGGAACACCGTACTTTGCCTCAAGCTCTGGGACTAATTCAACAATGTGCCAATCTGTACAGGAAATAAAAATCGCATCACAAGAGTCGTCAAAAATCTTTTCGATGTTTGCCAGAGCATCACCTGGATACAAATCACCAATTTCTGGATCAGTCGTCAGGCCAAGCCCAACTATATCCTTGACTGCGTAACCGCTTTCTTCAAAAAACTTCTTTTCGATTTGATTTAATTCATCAATGTACGGTGTAACAACTGCCAACTTGGTTACGTTCAAAGCCTTGAATGCTCGCAGTACTGCAGTTGCCGTAGTGGTTGCCGACAGTCCCGAAGCGGCAGTCACGCGGTCAACTAATTCTTTATCCCAACCAAGGCCATGCACCAAGCTGCCAGTCGTACAAGCAAACAGAATTGTCTTTGCTCCAGTCCAAGTCAGAATTGCTGCAGCATTTTCTAGTGAATCCGTTTCTAACATTTCAGCTAGTGCCTGGGCGTTTACTTCCCCACGCGGTAACAAAATTGGTGCCGGGTAAGTGTGTACACCGGTCGGCATTAATCGCTGAATCTCAGGCTGCACACTGGTATCAGTTGCGAGTGTGATGACGCCAATTCGACCAAGACTTCCATACATAGTTTGAGTGTAAGCCTGACGCAAATTTAAATCTAAGCGTTTCAGTAGTTGCTGCGAATCCTTGGCAGTCACAACTTGTGGATTTAATCTAAACTTGCGACATGGCTAACTTTCCCGAAATTGTGATCCCTGCCGAACTTTTGCCCGTTGATGGCAGATTTGGTGCGGGACCTTCGAAAGTTCGACCAGAGCAGATCCAAGCGCTCGTTGAAAAGTCTGTTTCGATCATGGGAACTAGTCATCGTCAAAAGCCAGTGAAGAATGAAGTTGCCGCATTGCGGTCAGGTTTGGCCGAAATGTTTTCGATTCCACCAGGCTATGAAGTAGTCATTGGAAACGGTGGCACGACCGCATTTTGGGAAGTCGCCACATTCAGTTTGTTGCGGGATCGCGCGCAGTTTCTAACGTTTGGCGAATTTGGAGCAAAGTTTGCCAGTAGGGCAAAAGCGGCTCCATTCCTTGGCGACCATTCGGTAAATGGTGGCGATGCCGGTGACGCTCCTGAGTTTGTCGCCGAACCAGGAATTGACACCTACTGCACGCCACATAACGAAACTTCAACAGGAGTTGCGATTCCTCCTGCCCGTCCGGCAGGTGCCGACAGCGATGCTTTGGTCTTGATCGATGCCACTTCGGGTGCCGGTGGTTTACCTGTTGACTTATCGCAAGTTGATGTCTATTACTTCAGTCCGCAAAAATGCTTTGCATCTGACGGCGGCTTATTTGTTGCGATCATGTCACCTACAGCCATTACTCGCGCAGAGCAGATAAAGGCATCAGGTCGTTACATTCCAGCGTTCTTTGACTTGGTTACTGCGATTGAAAACTCGCGCTTAGACCAGACTTACAACACTCCCGCACTTGCCACAATCTTGATGATGAACGAGCAAATCAAATGGTTCAATGCAAATGGTGGCCTTGATTGGTGTGTAGCGCGAACTAAAGAATCTTCCGATTCAATCTACGAATGGGCAATTGCAAGTGACTACGCAACCCCATTTGTTGCTGATCCCGCAAAACGCAGTCAAGTTGTAGCAACAATTGACTTTGATGAATCAATCGATGCTGTACTTGTGGCAAAAGTGCTTCGCGCAAATGGCGTGGTTGACACTGAGCCGTATCGCAAACTTGGTCGTAATCAGCTTCGGATTTCGGTTTTTCCTGCGGTTGAACCAGATGATGTTCGACAATTACTTAAGTGCATCGATTTCGTGATCGCAGAGATTTCTAAGTAGTTCACTTCAGTACAGTTGGTCAGTGACCTTACGCCGACCAGTTCGAGATAAAACCACCTGGATTTCCTACCTGCAGGCAACCTGTTTTGGTTGGTTTATTTTCGGCTTTGGTGGAACCCTGCAATTCTTAAGGGAAGATTTAGATCTATCTCGAACCGTAGTTTCCTTCCACTCGCTTGCAATGTCAGTGGGTTCAGTCACTGCCGGCCTAGCAACTGGCGTGATTATAAAACGTACTGGCAGAGGCTTAATGCTTCGCTATGCCTCGATACTTCTGGCGACTGGAATATTATTTTTCACTCTTGGAAAGTCATTGCCGTTCACTTTAATTGGGGTTGCCTTCACAACTTGTGCGGGCTCGTTAATTATTCAAGGAACGTCCTCCTACTTGGCCTACCAACAAAAACAAGCAGCACCGGCTGCTATTAGTGAACTCCATGCAGTTGCCTCATCTATTGGTTTAATCGCGCCAGTCTTAGTTGGAGTTGGGGTGACAGTTGGTTGGGGGTGGCGACCTGGAATTCAAGTGGCTGCCGCAGGGGTCATTCTCATTGAATTAATACGTGGGAAAAATACCAATGTCTATGGACCAAAGGAAGTTGCTGACGAAGTTTCCGATCACCATGATTTGCCCGGTGCGTTTCCAAGTCTTTTTTGGTGGTCTTGGTTAGTCCTGGTATTCACGGCGAGCATGGAATTTTCGATGTTGCTTTGGTCACCCGAAGTTTTATCAACCCAGGGTGGCTTAACTAAGGGTGCAAGTGCCGCGGCTTTGGCAACAATTGTTGGTGGGATGTCTGTTGGCCGTTTAATTGGCGCTCGCTTAACAACGCGATTCGATTCCGAATTCTTGTATCGCGGGGCACTAATACTTTCGTTCTTTGGTTTCCTCGGATTTTGGCTTTCAAGTTCAAGCCTAATCATGTTGATTTCATTGACCATAACTGGTCTTGGAATGTCACTGCATTTTCCGTTTGGCTTTGAACGAGCGCTGCGCGCCAGTGGTGGCCGGGCTGATCGCGGTGGTGGCAAACTCTCAATTGGAACTGGTTTTGCGAGCGGGGTTGCACCTTTTGCACTGGGCGCTTTGGCTGATCAAATTGGAATTCAAGGCGCATACGTAATTGTGCCAATTTGTTTGATTCTTGCAATTACTATCGCAACGCTGCGGCCCGTGAAATTGTCGCGCTAACGTTTCTATAAGTACGGAATTATCGCTGCTGCCATGACGGCAAAGAAAAAGCTAACTAAAACGACGATAGTCACCATACGACGCGTACGCGGGTTCATGCCTTAACGATAACCCATGATTTAGAAATGGATTCATTACATAGCAATGGGGCGCACCGTTTTGCACAGTGCGCCCCAAAGACTTTGTTTTATTAAAGGCCAAAAAGTTCCTTTAATGGATGAACTGCGAAGTAGATCGTAAACGCTCCGGCAATAACCCACATCAATCCTGAAACTTCTTTTGACTTGCCTTGAGCGATCTTGATCGCAACAAAGGAAAACATACCTGCGCCGATACCATTTGAGATCGAATAAGTAAATGGCATCAAAATAATTGTCAAGAACGATGGAATTGCAATTGTGTAATCATCGAACGGGATGTGACGAATTTGTGTCATCATCAAGAAGCCCACGATAACCAATGCTGGCGCTGCTGCTTCGTAAGGAACGATCTTAGTTAGCGGTGCAATGAACATCGCAAGCAAGAACAAGGTTCCAGTTACCAAACTGGCGATACCAGTTCGGGCACCGTCGCCAATACCCGATGCAGATTCTATGTAAGCGGTGTTGGATGAAGTTCCAGCCAAACCACCAGCAATTGCTGCGACTGAGTCAACTGTCAGGATCTCGCCTAAGTGCTCAACTTCACCATCAGCAGTCATGAGATCGGCTTCGGTGGCCAGACCTGTAACAGTTCCGATGGTGTCGAAGAAGTCACTTAGCAAAAGTGAGAACACTGCCAAACCTGCAGCTAATGCGCCAATCGCCCCGAATGCACCGAAGATGTCGATCTTGAACAATGGTGTTGGATCAACATAGCCAAATAACTTGCTCGGAATTGCTGGCACATTCAAACCCCAGCCTGTTGGGTTCTCGAGACCCGGCAGACTTGGATCGGAATTTGCACTACCAATCTTTTGCGTGGTTTCAAGTAGTACTGCAAGTGCAGTGGTAACCAACAAGCCAATCAAGATTCCCGCACGTTTGCGAAGGGCAACCAGTACGACCATGAGGACAAGGCCAAACACGAACGTAAATATTGGCCAGCCTGCTAATTCGCCGTAAACACCAAAGGTAATTAATGGGACACCACCTCGAACAATGCCAGCATCTACCAAGCCAATTAAGGCAATGAATAAACCGATGCCAGCACCGATTGAATACTTCAGTGCATCAGGAACTGCGTGGAATACCGCAGTGCGGAACCCAGTTAATACCAAAAGCAAAACAATAACGCCTTCAATAATTACTAAGCCAAAAGCTTGTGGCCAAGTCATGTACGGTGCAAGGCCAAAAGCCAAGAACCCGTTCAAACCAAGTCCAGCTGCGATTGCAATAGGGAAACGTCCATATACGCCCATGAATATTGTCATCAGGCCGGCAATCAATGCAGTAGCTGCTGCTACCAAAGAAATTGCAACCCCGATGTCTTGGCCACCACCTGGGAAATTCCCATTGATGTCCTTGGCAGTACCGACGATAAGTGGGTTGAGTACAACGATGTAAGCCATTGTCACGAAAGTGACAACGCCGCCGCGTATTTCAGTTCCAAGATTTGAGCCACGCTCGGTCATGTGGAAATAGCGATCCCAGCCCGATGTGCCCTGTGTTTTTGTGGTGGTTTCCATAACGACACGCTAGTGTCCTACTTGTGAGTAATACCGCAGACTCTCTGAATGAGTCCGACACATCAAATACTGAATCTATGGCTAATCATGAACTTGCGCCACTTGAAGTAAATGGAATCACTGCGGTCACTTTGGGCACAGCAATTTGGTCAGTCGTCACCTTGATCATGGTTTTGATACGCCATCAACTTGAAGCCTCGGGCCGAGGCAACTGGATCGCTATTGGTGTTGCCGGGATTATCCTCGGCTTAATGGGAATGCGTTATACCAAGCGCCGAGTGGCTCGGTTAGAGCGAAGTAATAAATAAGTAATTACTGTTCATCTTCGTCGTCGTAAAAATCAGAAATCTCAGTAGCAGCTTCATCAGCATCTAAGTTTTCAATTTCAAGGATTTCGGTTGCTGCTTCAATCGCTTCAACCGCTTCTTTCATCGCAAATTCAGAAGCGACTAATTCGCCGCGATATTCTGCGTCGGTGGAATCAATTGATTCGGTTCCGTCTGAATCCAATTCGTCTGAGTCCAATACTTCTGGGTCAACTGGCTCTGGATCCGCCACATAATCAAGAAGATCACTTGAATCACTTTGTTCATCCGCGCGATCATCGATTACCAAGGCAACAACTGGAATTGGGGTGGATTGCGCGACTCGCACCGATGAATGGGCGCCACAACCAAACGTAGTTGCAACTACTTGACCATCGGCCGCACCAAATTCATTTCCGCAAACCCCAAATACCTGACCAATGGATCCACCGATTGCAACTAAGAATCCACATGAACCACAGTTTGCTGGAGCTGACTTAGCCATAGCAGAACGTGGGCCATTTAGTTTTTCGAACCAACGATCAACTGCGCGTTCCAATCCAACAGTGCTTAAAACTTTTTCGCGGCCTAAACCAAGTTCCCATTGCGCAGGATGAAGCGGCACTAGATCTTCGGATAAATCTTCTAGGTCACCCAGGGCAGTAAAGCCTGCAGTGAGTCGTTCATCATCTTCCGAGATTGGTAAAAGGTCGCCCACGCCTAAATCGCCGGCTTCAACACGATCTGCCCAAGGCTTCCACTGCTCTGGCACAAGCGCAGCTGAACCAGGTAGTAAGTTCACTTCGCTAACCGATTGTTCAACTTGGCCATTGACTTCAACCAGACTTACTTCCCAATACCAACCTGGGTAACCAGGTGAGGTGCATTCGAAGGTGTAACTCGTGATCGTTGCTGATGAATCTTCAGATGGTTCGACAACAGAATCCAGAGCCTCACCAACATGGTCGGCAGGAATGGATTCAATTAGTGCCTGTCGAGCAATCTCGAAGGCTGACGTTGTTGTGTTCACCTTTGTATTGTCCCCTATGGGGAGCAAATCCCTGAAATCTATCGTTTTGTGCGAAATCTCTTGGTTTAGTGCTTTACCATTGGCAATGGTTAGTCCAACGAGGGCACTACTGAAAGCTCGGAGACTCAATGCGAACATCCTCCATCAAAAATTCCTTGATTATTGGACTGAGCATCGTGGTTGGTGCATCACTTATTTCATTAGGTTTGAGTAAGGGTGCGATTGTGAGCGAGCAACGAAGTCAAAATGGACCAAGTGGCGCTGTCGGACCAAGTGGCGCTGTCGGACCAAGTGGCGCTGTCGGACCAAGTGGCGCTGTCGGACCAAGTGGCGCTGTCGGACCAAGTGGCGCTGTCGGAC
>Ga0136641_1000670_pt1 | contig 14557 bp, 12 predicted proteins | sample EliLak1302023Y_FD_115312 | JGI IMG/M metagenome (GOLD analysis project Ga0136641, IMG submission 115312) | Freshwater microbial communities from Elizabeth Lake, Yosemite National Park, California, USA - 13020-23Y | ecosystem: Environmental > Aquatic > Freshwater > Lake ...
GCTCCACATGGTGAGGACGCACATAGTTCCTGCACTCCTCCAACGTCTTCCAACCAATCCCCGAAATCTCCCGCTTCTGCATGTAGGTCATCTTCTGGCCTAGATTCACGAGCTCGGGCTTGGATAGCAGGGCCACGAAGTACACGTGGCGATACTGCACTCCGTTCAGACCTGTGAAGGTCTCCTCCAGCAGAATGTTGTTGAGGACCACATACGCCTCTCGGGGCACATTGGTCTCCTCTCCAAATTCGCGAACGGCACACTCCAAATCCGTCTCCGTCCGCACGCGGCGGCCTTTCGGAAACCCCCACTCGGGCTCGGAGTAGACAGACGCAAAGTCCGTTACCAGCTTGGTTGTGTCCAGCGCAGTGAACTTCTCCTTGGAAACCAAGTACTCGTTAGACGAGTGGTCATCGCCCCACAGCTGGCGCCACAGCTCGTCAAACGGCTTGTGGGCAATATCCTGCTGCTCGCCTGTCGTCATGTTTGCCAGCAGGCGTCCCACGTACTCACTGTTCGCGGGGTCGTATTTCCCCCGCATGAACTCTGCGAAACTCATGCTGTCCTTTCTCCGAATCATCAAGACTCGGACGGTCCCAACGGGCGCTGGAATTGTGGGCGTCTCGAGCACCACCAAGCCACACGACAAGACTGGATCCCTGCACCCTCTGAACACATGTCCTTTCTCGCCGCAGTTGTTGCAATACATTACCACTGGGTTTCGTTGTGGGACCAAAGTCCGTTTTTCCATTATGTAAATAAAGAAGTTCCCTTGTAAATACAAATGGGTGGGACTACAAGTGTACCCCAGATTCCAGCGGGGTACTTTCCCCAAGGAGCCCCTGGCTATGGACCCGTCACAGTCTCCAGCATGTCCACGACGTCCTCTATCATACTTGGTGTCTTCGTTGGACTCCTAGTCATTGTTGTGGTTGTGGCTGCCATGCGCGCAACAACCGCGACAACAACTGTAGACCAGGCCCCTGTGCCGATTTCGGGCAAGACGGGTGGCACCATTCCCGCTACAGGCATTCCATTGAATCCGGGGTCCGATTATGCCCTACAATTCTGGATGTTTGTGCAGGACTGGGACTACAAGTTCGGTACAGAAAAGGAGGTCCTGATGCGAACAGCAACAGCCGACCCGACCATCGTGAGCCCCCGTATTACTCTGCATCCAACAGACAATACGCTTAACGTCTACCTGACGACGTACGCATCAAATTCAGGCGGCGCGGCTCAAGCGGGTGCGGCCAATGGGTCTTCATCCAACGGAACCATCTTCGTGACTGCGGTTGAGAACATCCCCCTGCAAACGTGGTTCTCGGTATCCGTTACCGTGTTTCAGCGGAACATGGACGTGTTCATCAATGGCAACCTAGTCAAGTCTGCTGTCATTCCCGCCGTGCCGCGGTCGGCCACCGGCAACCTGCTGGTGGGTGCCAATGGCGGCTTCTCTGGATATGTGTGCAATGTCCACGGTCAGGGCAGCCAACTCGTGCCTGCCGATGCCCGCTCCTTCTACGCTGCGGGCACGAGCTGTTCAACTCTCGTTAATTCGGGAGGCGCGGCGGGTCCCACGGGCACCGCATACAATCTCTTCGGGTATACGATTATCATTGAGGACTCAAGCGGTAAGCAGGTCAGCGCGTCGTCTATTCTCAGTCCTGGGTCCAACGGTCTCACATGGAATCCCTTTGCACACGAGATATCCAACGCTCCGATTATTGCCCAGTGTCCAGCCAACAAATTCAGCACCACGGGCAGTGACACGGACGGACAAGGCACGGGGTGCAAGAGCTGTCCAACGGGTGCAACGTCGGTAACGGGCTCAACGAGGTGCTCGTGTCCCACGGGCAAGACGTGGGATATGTCTGGAAATACGTGCAGTTAACCGAATTACAAACAAACTATCAACTAAAGGAATGCGTATCCTCCTGAAGTTCCCGACCCGCTCAAGACCCCAGCAGGCAATGCGGGTGCTTCAACAGTACTCCAACATGGCAACAAACCCGAAGTCCATCGGGGTTGCCATGTCGTGTGATTCCGACGATGACAGCATGACGCGCACGCTCGTCAAGGATGAGTTTGACCGTATTCTGGGCCAGTTTGAGTGGCATCAGATTTATTACGGGGGCAGCAAGACCAAGATTGAAGCGTGCAATGCGGACATGGAGAAGGTTGAGTACCCTTGGGACATTGTCGTCTTGGTGTCGGACGACATGATTCCGCTAGTCGGGGGGTACGACGATGTGATTCGCTCGCACATGATGGCATCGTTCCCCGATACTAATGGAATTCTGTGGTTCAATGATGGACATCAGGAGGACAAGCTGAACACATTGTCTGTGATGGGGCGGACCATGTACCAGTCGTTTGGGTACATCTACCATCCGTCTTACAAGAGCTTCTACTGCGACACCGAATTCACGGACCTGTGCAAGACAAGCCTGAAGAGCAAGTGTCTGTACGTTCCCACTTGCATCGTTCGTCACGAGCACCCGGGTCACGGCTACGGAGGATTTGACTCGCTATACCAGAAGAACCAGCTTGCGTGGAATGCAGACATGGACAACTACATCAATCGCAAGCAGTACCCCCTTGACTGGACGATTATGATTCCGACCATCCCTGGACGTGAACGCAGCCTTCAAATCTTGATTCGGTCTATCCACGAGTTTCGGCAGCGCGTGTGCCCAGCCCTTCGTATTGCGATTGACGTCGGCTTTGACAACCGCGAGGTCAGCATCGGAACCAAGCGCCAAAACATGCTTCAGGCCGCAGAGGGTAAGTACGTGTCGTTCATCGACGATGACGACAAGGTGACTGCTCACTACTTTGAGGATGCCGCAGCGTGCATCGCGGGGAACTTTGACTGCATGCGCCTGCGCGGAGAGATTGTTGGGTATACATGGACCTTCACGCACAGCATCGCGAACAAGCTGACCGACCCCATGGCGAACGAAACCACCTTTCTCCGTCCGCCCAATCATTTGAACGTCATGAAGGCCGACATTGCGAAGAACGTCAAGTTCCATGATGCGACCAGTGGCGAAGACTTGGATTGGACAATCAGACTCGCGCGCGCGGGCTTCCTGCGTACCGAGTACAGGGCAGATGAGAGCCGCATCCACTACATATACGATATAGGCGACCGAGTGCTAAGTAAGTGGACACTTGAATGGCAGCGAAACATAACATATGAAGCCCAGCTGAAGAATGTTCTGGTTCTCCCGAATGACGAACGCCCACCCCCTCGTCCTTCACAGCCCCCTCAGTTCCGTCTGGGACCTAGGGGATTCATGCGAACATAGTTTGTAGCATAGAAGCAATGCAGGTGTGGCTGATTGTCGCAGCAGGAGTTCTTGTTGTCGGCGTACTGGTGTGGTACTTCTTGGTGCCTGGAAAGTCGGATACGACGATGGAGCAGGTTATCCCGAATTCACAGTCGGGAAAGTCGGAGACCACTCCGGTAGCGCATATCTTCCGTTCCTTCAATCAGCCAGATGGCGCGGTCTTTACCTACACGTTCTGGATGTCGGTGAGCGACTTTACATTTAATTATGGTCAGCAGCGGCCCGTCTTTAGCAAGGGAGACTGTCCAGGCGTTTACTTGGATTCCACATCCAACTCTCTGATTGTGAAGGTGAACACGTACGGTGGTGGACAGGAGAGCATTCTGATTCCGAACATTCCCGCGCAGAAGTGGATTCACGTAGTGGTGGAGGTGAACCAGTACAGTTTGAGCGTATTCATCAATGGCATCCTCCGCCAAACACACACGCTCAACCAGCTGCCCTTGCAGAACACGGAGTCGTTGGTGGTAGGCTCCAACAACCATGGCTGGGACGGCACCATTTCGGGGCTGACGTACTATTCCCGTACGCTGAAGCCCGAGGAGATTGAGAAGCTCGCGACGCAGCAGCCCTCGGCGTCGGGACTGATGCCCGTCATGCCCCCGTATTCAGACCTTGGATGGTACATTGGTCCGTTTAAATCTTCCTAATGACTAAATGAGCTCAGGAGGCCGCCGCGGTATTGACGTTTCGGGGGTTGGTATCGGCCCACAGGCCGGTACTCCCGTCCAAGGAATGCGGATTCAGAATGCGTCCGATGTGACATACCAAACCAAGGTTCAGTTGATTTACACCACCAACAATGCGATTTCAACTTCGGGTGTTGGCGCGTGGACGGGACGCAATGCGTTTCAGAGCCACACGCCGAACGGCACCGGATTCGTTCAGCAGTTCCTCAATGGATGGCGTGAGTGTGACTGCTCGGGCGGTATCCCTCGTATGACCACGGGCAACATTACTCCTTTTTCCTAGTCAGACCCTTGAGTTGCTTGCGCAGGGTGGTCTTCTTGTCCTTGTCGGCGTTGGGCGCGTATGAGAAGAAGTTGGTCAAGAACTCAGTGCTGTTGCGGTTCTTGGAGAGCTCCGAATACAACCTGGTCTTTTCCCGCAGCATTCCGTGCAGGTCCTCCTGCTTCCCTAGGCAGTCGGTCGGCGTCAAGAGCTTGAACCGCCGCTTCTGTGCGTGATGTGCCAGCTCCATCAACCGCTGGGCCACACACAGAATGTGTTGCACCGTATCCTCGTCGACTCCCGAATACATGTACGCAAAGTAGAACTGCAAGACCGTCGGAATGCTTGCAATCTTGATACCGTCCGCGGTCTCATGATAGCTGTGGCACGCACGGGTCTCGTAGAAGCGGTAGACGGTTCCATCGGGCTCCTTGACCTCCGTGCACTCGGGCAGGATGGCGTCGGCGGCAATGACGTTCGTCTTTTGTCCACGAGTCAATTTCTCAATCGTCTTGCGCTCGGCCAAGAAGGTCACGGGTGTCGTCCAGCGTGTCTTGGACGAATGACGCGCCACTGCATTGAACCCGAGCAGAACAATCTCCTCCTCCTTCAGTATCTTGAGTACGCCCTTCTTACGCTCGGCGGTCAGTGCCTCCTCTACATGTTCGCTCTCCTTGATGCACTTCAGGGGATACTTGTCGTTCAGGAGCATCATGCGCTTGTACACCTTGTTCCAGCGAGACACATCACCTTCAGGGCGAGACAGCTCTAGGTAGGTGGACATGCGCAGAAAGTTCGGCGTCACATAGTGAATGCCGTCTTCCTCATACCCCTCGTCCCACAAACGGTCAAACAACTGAGGGCTCATTTCTGAGACGTCCGCCACGCCCGTGTAATCTGCAAAGACCTTGAAGGTACCAAGGTGCACGCCCGGCTTCACCTGGATGTCGGGGATTCCTGCAGCAAAGAGCTTGTCGGCAATCTCCATAGCGTGAACCTGGGGAGTCTTGCTATAGAAGTCGTAGTCGGGCGTCTCGCGTGTAAAGTCGTAGAAGCGGTCCTTTTCATCCAACAAGTTGTTGATAGCCGTACCACCGTAACACAAGACGGGATGCGACTTGAGAAAGGCCTCAACAATCACGATGGACTTCTTGATGTTCGGGTCGTCGGCGGCCTTCTCCTCCAGTTTCTCCAGCTGCTCCTCCGCGATTCTGTTAATCGTCGCGGTGTCGTCTCCCATTGTTAGTAGTCCGACAAAAATGGATTGCCTTTTCTTTTTTCCTTGTGAGGCAGCAAGATGCCTAGTCGTTACAATCTTCGTAAGCGCGGTGCCCAGTCTACGACATGGGTAAAGGACGAAACCCTCAAGCAGCCCGACTCCGAGTCCGAGGATGAGGAGTACACCCCTCCGTCGGAGTCCGAAGAGGAAGAGGCAGCAGACACAGAAGACGAGGAGGAGGAGTCCGAAGAGGAAGAGATGGACTCCAGCTCTCTTCGCATCCCGAAGGGCGCCAAGGTCTCCGTCAAGCTGCACATCCACACGATTGCGGGCGGTAAGGGCGGGCGCATTGATGTGGAGGAAGAGTCGGACGAAGACTCGGACGAGGAGTCCGAGGAGGAGGACTTCATCGGACACCTGATGAACAAGTATGTCCACCCCGAGCGCCGTGGAGGGCTCAAGCCGTCGTCCCGGAAGCGTAAGGAGAAGGAGGAGGAGTCTCCGGCAATGGAGCTGAACGAGGATGAGGAGGAGTACTACGAGGACCTGTCCAAGTCCAAGCGCCGCCATCTCAATGAGAAGATGAAGAAGCTATCCACACTCGTCGTGGACGGCGACGTGCCCTTCAAGTTCCGTGTCTTGGACATGGACGTCTCCGACAACATCAAAGCCTCGGTCATCAAGAAGATTGACAATTTGTTTGAGATGTCCATGGAGGGCGAGGGGTACAAGCTTCGTGCGTGGGTGGAGTCCTTCCTTCGTATTCCCTTTGGCAAGTGCGTGCCTCTGCCCGTGACCATTGCAGACGGGCCCGAGAAGTGCTCGGCGTTCCTGGAGGAGTCTACCAAGACGCTGGATACAGCGGTCTACGGCATGGTGTCGGCTAAGACGCAGATTATGCAGATTCTGGCCCAGTGGATGTCCAACCCCTCGTCTGTCGGCAATGTCATTGCGCTCAAGGGTCCGATGGGAGTCGGCAAGACGTCCTTTGCTCGCAACGGAGTTGCCAAGGTGCTCCAGCGCCCGTTTGAGTTCTTCTCGCTGGGCGGCGCGTCGGATGCCTCCAACTTTGTGGGACACTCGTACACCTACGAGGGCTCCACATGGGGTCGTATTGCCGACGCTGTGATGTCGGCTCGGTGCATGAACCCCGTGCTGTACTTTGACGAGGTGGACAAGATTTCCACAACGGCCCACGGCGATGAGATTGCCAGCATGCTCATCCACTTGACGGACCGCTCGCAGAACAGCCAGTTCCACGACCGCTACTTTGCCGGGGTGGACTTTGACCTGTCGCAGTGCCTGTTCGTCTTCTCCTTCAACGATGAGTCCAAGATTCACCCTGTTCTGAAGGACCGCATGCAGGTCATCACGTGCTCGGGGTACAGCTGGGAGGAGAAGGCATCCATCGTGCGCCAGTACATCTGGCCCCAGATTCTTGACCGTATCCACCTCAAGGACCAGCTGACAATCTCGGAGGATGCCATCAAGTACCTGATTTCTGAGTTCTCCAAGGACGAGGAGGGTGTGCGCAACCTCATCCGTATTGTGGAGACGCTGGTGACCCGTGTGAACCTGCTGCGCATCGCAGGTGAGGCAACGGCCAAGAAGTACACATTCTACACTCCCATCAAGCTGCCTCTGTTGATTACGCCCGACCTGTCCCGCCGTATCCTGGAGGACACCCTGCGGTCAGGAAACGAATCGTTCAGGCACATGTATACATAATGAAGGTCTTCTCCTTCTGCCTCTACGGCACTGAGCCCAATTACTACACAGGACTGCTTGAGAACATTGAATTGGTCAAGCAGTACTACCCTGATTTTGATATTGTGGTCTACAAGGGTGAGTGTGACCCGTCATGGGTCTTGCCCGAAGGAGTGACAATTGACGTGACGAACCGCGCAGGTCCCATCAATGCCCTTCTCCGGTACATTCCCTTGAACTACGCAGAGGTCGGGTTTGTGCGGGATGCGGACTCTCGCATTGACGCGCGGGACCGTTGGTGCATTGACCAGTTTTTGGCTTCAAACAAGTCGTATCACACCATTCGTGACCACTATTGGCACGCATCCAAGTTGATGGCGGGAACCTTTGGTTGGAAGCGCCCAATGACCGTGATGCTACCCACACATGAGGTCGCGTATGGATTTGATGAGCAGTTTCTGGCGCATGCCGTCTACGAATCCGTCAAGTCGGATATGCTGGTTCACACATCCTACCGCGCACTCCAAGGAGAACATGCGGTGTGGATTGAGCGCCCCTTTGAGTCGCCCACCGATTTCGTTGGCAATGTCATTTGGGACGGCAAGCCAAAGTTTGAGTACATGAAGGACATTCCTGCGATTGTATGCGAGCTCAGAGCCAATGACCAGTTTGAGATTGCCATCCGTTTCATGGAATCCGTGGACCCGTTGTCTATTCCATACAGTGCGCGAGCTCGGGTCTTTGAAGACATGTTTACTTCATGTTACTATGTTGGACGGATTGCCGAGGCTCAGACGTGGCTGTCGCGATTTGAGTTTGCCGACCTTCATCCCCACATGGTTGTCAACTCGAACCACCTGCTACCCAAGTTGGGACGTACGGTGGCATCTTTTGACTCAGGTCGGGAACCTGCGGACGGAGAAGTGGTGATTGTCTACGGCAACTACCCCGACTGGCACCACGCCCTTCCCATCACTCGCAAGCTGTATCGCCACGTATCCCTCTTTTCCCAGGTCGCCCACGACACTGTAGAGTCACACCCCTGCTGGGCTGCAGTGGACAGTATCTACATCTTGAACTTGGAAGGCAGGTCGGACCGATTCATGGAGACAATGGCATCCTTGGCCCGTGTGTCCGCGCCTCTGCAGAAGGTCCACCACTACCAAGGCAAGAAGGACCTACCGCCCTACGTGGGTGCAACCAAGAACCACGTGGACGTCATCAAGCACTTCCAAGAGTCTGGACATTCCACGTGCCTGATTTTGGAAGACGACATTGTGTTTACGGACGACGTATCCCGTGTCCACTCGTCTATCGCGACCTTCTTTGAGCGCACCTACGACTATTCCATCTGCTTCTTGTCTCTTAGCAGGTTGGGTGACAGACTCCACCACGATGACTTGCTGTCGGAAACCAAGCAATCCTGCACGACCTCCGCTGCATACTTCTTGACGAAGCGGACGTCCCACGATGTGCTTGCGGTTGTGGACGAGGGGTTGCGGAAGATTACGGCTGGCGAAGGCTATCAAAACGAAGGGTGCATCGACACCTATTGGTGTGGGCGCCTGTCCAAGACATACTTCTTCAAGAACAAACTGGCGTTCCAACGCCCTTCATGGTCAAATCTGAAACAGTGTGTGGTTGCGTACTTAGATTGAAATCCAGTCCAGCGACGAGAACGGAATATCAATTTGTGCAGGATTCGCATCGGCAAAACTCACGTAGCACGTTACCGTTGTGGGGTCGGACAACCGACACGACACGCAGTACTCTACGGCCGCCGAGCGGAACACGAACGGCAGGGTGATGCGGGTGACCTTGTCAATCGACTGGTGCTCGACAAACAAGTGGTAGTACTTGCGGGGCTTGGAATATTCAACCACGTGGACCAGTGTCCAGAACTTGTCGCCCACCGAGATGGGAGGTGCGGACCCACAGAACGACTGAAAGAAGGGCGGCGTTGGGATGGAGCGACGGAGTCCTGTGCGGTCAAGGACCTCAAACGGTGACCATCCGTACATCATCATGTCCGTGCCTTGGAAGGGGAGCCAGTTCTTCTCGCATGCCCTTCCGTGTGGAGACTCCAAGACCTTGCACTCCGAATACGTTCCATCGGGATTGTAGAGCCCCTGCAACAAGCGCACCTTTCCCTCTGCATATTCCTGGGTTGTGGCCACGAAGGACAGTCCGTTCGTACTGCGATACAACCGCAGGTCCTCCAACCCCTTGACATTGGCTGAGAACTTGGGCAGTCCAATGGTAGAGTCGTCCATCTTTGCAATAACCTCCATGGTCTCCAGGTTCACATAGGCATTCTCAGTCAACACGGGCTCTCCGGGCGGGGTCTTGTACTCTCCGCCCTCCATCCAGTAGTTGATGTAGCGGACATTCGCAAGAGGGTAGTCACACACAGAGATAGCTGTCGGCACATACCCAGGGAATGGCTTTGGAAGGCGCGGAAGGAGGTCGGTCTGACGGGACCACACGGGTTGTGTGTAGAACTGAAAGTTGAAGATGACGTTGGAGCGGTTAAAGTCTGACTTGAGCAGGTAGTCCACACACGTGCGCATTCCCTTCTTGCGGTCGGGCTGGACGTAGTAGTCGAGAATGGTGGCCTCGTAGTCAAACAGGTACTTGTACACATCCGTCTCCAAGAAGAGCGCGTCGCGGCTCAGTGGGACTTGGCGGCCCTCGAGCATGTACTGGTAGGCCTTGTAGTGCTTTGACTGTTCGCGGAAGTGCTTGGTCAGCTGGTAGTGGGCCTCAGCTCGCGAAGGGCGCATAGCAATTGCCCGCTGCATCCACTCCTCAAACTTGGGGACGTTCTTCAGCTCCAGCCAGCACTTCGCCACCATGTAATGGCTATACCAAATCTCCTCGTCCCATCCACCTGTGAGAATGCGCTTCTTGTACATCTTCCGTGCCTCGTCCCAGCGACGCAAGCAGTGATACGACTGGGACAAGTAGAACATGGACCGACCGTTCGTGGGGTCCCTCTTCAGGTCCTCTTCAAGCAGGCGCACGTCGCGCTCAAACTTGTCGGACTTGCACCCACCGTCGTTGCGGTCGTCAATGAAGCACACGTCCCTGGCTAGGTGCTTGGTCGGTCCTCCCCAGTACTCGTGCGTCACGCCGATACACGTCCAAGGGTAATCCATGCGGACCAGGCGAGTGTTGGGATACTCAAGCGTCCCCGCAACCTGGACAACTGTATACCCAGGCTCCTCCAGGTTCTGTTCCTTCAGGGTTCCGGCCTTGAAGACCATGTCTGCGTCCAGCAGGAGTCCATACGTATCCTTCAGGTCCCAGCACTGTTCCTTCAGGTACGCATGCGCCCGCTGAAAACTGACGGTACGATTGTATCCGAAATCCTTCCAATGCTCAACCGTTACACACCCGACCTGGTTCTCAAGGAACTCCTCGGCAATCTCTACCGTGGTGTCGGATGACCCGGTGTCCAGGATGCAGTAGGCATCCACGACGCCCTTGACCGCCTCAAGACATCGCTTCAGGATGGCAGACTCGTTCTTGACCATCAAGATAAGTACCAACTTCATCTGCGTCGGTTTACGAAATCCAGACTCCTCGTGTGTAAACAAATGAGCACTGACTTTGTCAAGCAGACGCTTCGTGAGAACTTGGGACGCACATTGGTTCCCCATGTCGCCGACGGGTTTTGGAGTATCTACGACAATGCTCGGTCAGCGTGCGAGCGGAACAAGCAGCCCGACCAGGTTCTTCGTACATTCCAGAACCTTCTGACCCAGGTGCCCAAGTGGTCAACCGAGACGCTCAAGAAGGAAGTGGACCGCATCTCCGCGGCCTCCAAGTGCGACTACATTGAGGACCTCCTGCTGGGTGTGTTTGTCAGCTACATCCGTGCGTTTGCCTCTCTGCAGCAGACTCAGTCCGAGCACGTAGACATTCCGTTCACGCGCCCAGCCGTTGAGGTCTTTGTCCACAAGTTATACGTGGTGGCTGCCCGTGGCTTCTGGAGCAACGCGTACCTATTCCGCACGGTCGGCATCACGTCCGAGCAGCAGGCTCGCAACCGTCGCGACATTGAGGTCATGCTGGCCGACACGCTGAACGAGGTGATTGACAGCTTCATCCCGTGGAAGGACATCAGCAAGGCCTACTTCAAGGCGTCCGACACCCCCGAGGCTGTAGCCGCTGCACCTGCACCTGCCCTCGCACCTCCAGCCCCTGCGCCTGCTCTGGTGGAGGAGCCGCCGAAGCCCGTGGTCAAGTTCGGCAAGAACGAGGTTCAAGAGTCAGACGACGAATCCGACGACGAGTCAGACGACGATGAGCCGCCCGCTATCCAGCTGGGCGAAGACGTGGGGTTGAACGATGACGACTTTGACTCTGAGACCGAGTCGGAGGGCGAAGGCGAAGTGGACGTCAAGCCGTCGTCCGAGGCTGTCGCGTTGAATCTGTGAGTTGAAAAAGATGCGCGCCAAACAAATGGAGGAAGTGTATTACTACGGAATGATAGTAGGAGTTGTTGTGGCGGTTGCGGCCATGCTGTACTACATGGACCGCAGGTCCAAGGACGAGCCGATGGTCTTCCTTGACGGGGCGAAGATTGCAGCTGGAGCGGGTACGCTCGCAGGTGGAGTCGTCTATGCGTTGGGCGGTTCGGAGGGCACGACTGCCGTCACTGCGCCCATGGTTGCCGCGGTTCAGGACATGTTCGTGGGCAAGCCCGAGTTCTAAGTCGATGGGTCCGAGCCGGGTTGCTGGCCCATTGGGGGCGGGGGCGCGTCAAAGTCGGCAGGCGCCATCTTGCGGTCGGAAAACTTCTCGTCGTGGGGCAACGACATCAGACCGTACAATCCAACCAAGAAGACAAACGTATGCAGCGCAAATCCTACCGCCGTGGGGCAACCGCCCCTTGACGATACGGTCCCACCAAACAACCGATTGCTCACACGGAAGGATGTCGGACTTCCCAGCAGAAAGAACAGCAACGTCGTGTACAGCGAGTACTTGAACTTCAGACCTTCGGAGAGCGCCATTATCCTTCAATCAGCAAAAAGTGTTGGCCTGCGGGAATCCGCGGCACCTGGAACTGCTTGAACTTGGACAATTCCCGACGAGGAACAGCCGTCTCCTTGCAGTATCGCGCAATTGCCTTGTACAGCCCAAATCCGTGGTAGCGGTCGTGGTTGTCGCGCTTAGCACGGAACATCACGGACGACCCATCGGGCAGCGTGGTCCATGCCAAGAAGATGTCGCGCAGAGGGCTGTCTGTGTCTGCATCGGGACCGTTCGGAAACATATCCCAGAACACTGACGATGCGAACCGTGCCAAGTCAAACGACGGGTTCATGGGAACGCGGGGATACGCCTGGTCGTAGAAGGGCTCGCAATTGTACTGCCCTCCCGCCTCCTCGTCGGGCTTGAACTGGCTACTGAGGAACATACGCGGCTCCTTCATGCCTTGGAGCTTCACCGACACACCTGCGCGGTCAAAGTCGATAATCTTCAGCAGCTTGCCATACGTCGGCACGGCATAGCAGATTCCACCCACATTGTAGAACAGCGTGGGCTCGTTCGTGGACACGAACATGACATTGTTACCGTGAAGGTCATTGTGCACGAATCCATGGCTGCGCTGGGCGTAGGCAAGGGCAAGAACAATCTGCGCCACCCACGCCGTGTGGTGCGCGGGGTCCTTGGATGTCTTGAGCAAATCGTAGAATGTGCCTTCGCACGGCTCCATCACCGTGGTAATGACTGGGACATCCTTGAAGGTGGCCCATGCAAACGGCTCATCGTCATCGTCCTCCTCCGACCCTTCTCCCTCTGACTCCGTACCGCAGTCACATGACTCAATCTCGTACACATCTTCCTCTGAATCCGACGACTCTTCGCTGCTGTGGCTGGACTCAATCTCGTACTCCTCTACGACCGACCCTGCCGTGGGTGTCTCCACATGGGTCGTATCGAGGTCGGTCGTTTCCAGCTCAATGGCCGCATCCTCCAAATCCACAGCCGACCGACGTCCGCGGGTGTGCGCGAAACCACCCTCGCCCTCGCCCTCACGCAGACGGAGGTCAAAGGTCTTTCCAATCTGGTCCGAGAACCACTTGCGGTCACATAAGTCCTCGTAGTCGTCCGAGATGTTCAGTTCGTGCTTGGTTGCGACAGCCGTATACACGCCATACACCTTCGGAAAGTGTGCGCATCCGGTGAGAGACAGAGCAACCGACGTCATGGCACCCACGTAGCCAGCCGTGTACGGACTCTGCGTCTGTTCCTCCATCTCCTTGGCCACCTCAGCAGGCTTCGGAAGGGACGGGACAGCGTAGGACCCCTTCATCGTCTTGTACGGACTTAACACCATGGTCGTCTTGCGGTGGACAGGTAGAACACGCCCCTTGGTAGTCTTGATGTGGGTCTCGTCCACAACTGTCTCCACCTCCTCGGGGAGCTTGACACCATACTCGGACAGGTTGGACAGCCTCTCTGTCTTGAACAGCGTCTCCAGTGGAGGAAAGAAGGACTGCACATGCGTCAGTCCCCATGACGTACCCTGAATCTTCGGAGAGCGATGTAACTTCATGTCCACAGACTGAGTCCTGAGTTCTTTCACCATTGTCTTGGGATGGGGGAATGAAACACTGGGTCTGAACGCCCAAACTCTTTCCACAGGAGAGCACAAGATGAACTTTTCGCTGCGGAAGTTCGACATTGGGATGATTAAGTCCCGATGCGAGATTGATTCGCGGAAGAGTCCCATGATGGTGGTGATTGGAAAGAAGGATACGGGCAAGTCCTTCTTGGTGCGCGACATCCTCTACAATTGCCAGCAGGACTTCCCTGTGGGCACGGTCATTTCGGGCACAGAGGTGGCCAACGAGTTCTTTCAACACATGGTGCCGTCCAAGTTCATTCACGACAAGTACACTCCGCAGATTGTGATGAACGTCATCAAGCGCCAGATGACCATGAAGCAGAAACGCAACACATCCAAGAACGGCTCCGGCGGGCAGTCCAATATTGACCCCCGCGCCTTCCTGATTCTGGACGACTGTCTGTACGATGCGTCATGGATTAAGGAGGAGTCGACACGCTACGTCTTCATGAACGGCCGCCACATTGATATGATGACCATCATCACCATGCAGTATCCGTTAGGCATCACGCCCAACCTGCGCACGAACGTGGATTTCGTCTTCATTCTCCGCGAGAATATCCTGGGGAATCGTCGTAGGATTTACGAGAATTACGCAGGTATGTTTCCGACGTTTGAGATGTTCTGTACGTTCATGGACCAGTGCACGGAGAACTTTGAGTGCTTGGTGATTTGCAACAA
>Ga0136641_1000671_pt1 | contig 14521 bp, 13 predicted proteins | sample EliLak1302023Y_FD_115312 | JGI IMG/M metagenome (GOLD analysis project Ga0136641, IMG submission 115312) | Freshwater microbial communities from Elizabeth Lake, Yosemite National Park, California, USA - 13020-23Y | ecosystem: Environmental > Aquatic > Freshwater > Lake ...
AACTGGTGCAGCAACAACTGGTGCAGCAACAACTGGTGCAGCAACAACTGGTGCAGGTGCTGTGACCGTACCGCTAGCAGCTCCAATTAAACCTAGACGAGCACCAACTGGGACGGTTGAATCCACTGCGACATCAATTGCAAGAAGAGTTCCTGCTACTGGTGAAGGGATTTCGGTATCGACCTTGTCAGTAGAAACTTCGAGCAGCGCTTCATCCATCGCTACTGCGTCACCAATATTTTTTAGCCATCGTGTAACTGTTCCCTCAGAAACACTCTCGCCAAGTGCGGGCATGGAAATTACTGTTCCAGCAGCTAATGGTGCTGGTGCTGTTGGTGTTTGCGCAGCAGCGACAGGAGCAGAATGCGCAACTAGTTGGGTGGGTTGAATTGACACCTCTGCCACAGGTGCAGGGGTGGCTGGCTGGGAGGCGCCAGTTGCAATAATTGCAAGCTCTGCGCCGACTGGAACGGTCTGATCAATCTGCACCACAATTTTTTGTAGTGTTCCGGCAACTGGTGAAGGAATCTCAGTATCGACCTTGTCGGTTGATACTTCGAGCAGTGGCTCATCTACATTTACATGATCACCTTCGGCTTTTAACCAACGAGTGACGGTGCCTTCGCTAACGCTTTCGCCAAGTGCTGGCATCGTTACTGAAAATGTCATGGTCGTTTCTCCTTGGTTATCCGTGTGCGTGAAGCGGTTTTCCGGCGAGAGCCATATGAGCTTCGCCCATTGCCTCTGACAGTGTTGGGTGTGCATGAATTAAAGGAGCCACATCACTTGCACGTGCCTCCCAGTTATAAATTAATTCTGCTTCTGCTAGTAACTCGCCCACCCGCGCACCAACCATATGGATGCCAAGTACAGGACCATCTTTTTGTGCAACAAGTTTGATCGAACCAGCAGTATTTAAAATCTGTGCCTTACCGTTACCTGCGAGATCGTATGTCAGTTCAACAACATCATGGCCACGCTTTTTCGCTTCAGCTGTAGTTAAACCAACTGATGCAACTTCTGGATCTGAGTAGGTAACGCGTGGAATCCCATCGTAGTTAATTGCGCGCGGATTTAACCCGGCGATCTCTTCGGCGACCAAAATACCTTCGGCAAAGCCAACGTGTGCCAGTTGCGGTGTTGGGATTAAGTCGCCAACAGCCCAGATACCAGGCACATTGGTACGACACTTGTCATCAACAAGAACATAGCCACGATCCATCGAAATTCCTTGTTCTTCGTAACCAATATTTGCTGAAACTGGTCCACGACCAACTGCAACCAAAAGGATTTGCGCACTAAATGTTTTTCCATCTTCTAAGGTAATTGTGACCCCATCTGCAGTCTTAACCGCAGAATGAAAACGCACCCCTAATTCAAAGTTGATTCCACGTTTGCGGAAGGCGCGCTCCAACTGCTTACTCGACGATTCATCCTCAAGTGCGATGAGATGAGGCAAACCCTCAATAATTGTGACCTCAGAACCAAATGATTTCCAAACCGAGGCAAATTCGCAACCAATAACGCCGCCGCCTAAAACTATGACACTTTTTGGAACATAATTTAACTTTGTTCCATGATCAGAGGTAATAATCTTTTCACCATCGATTTCTAATCCTGGCAAAGTTTTTGCGTACGATCCTGTTGCAAGAATTATATTTTTACCTGTGTATCGCGTTCCATTTACTTCAACCGAATCATTTGAAACCAATTTTCCGTAACCCTCGATAAAGGTAACTCCACGAGACTTAACTAATCCTGACAAACCTTTGTACAACTTGGAAATAACGCCATCTTTATATGAATTAACTCCGGCCATATCAATTCCATTAAAGGTTGACTTAACTCCAAAGTGCGCACCGTCGCGCGCACCATCTGCAATTTCAGCAGAATGGAGCAGCGCCTTCGTTGGAATGCACCCGCGATGTAAACAGGTACCGCCGACTTTGTCCGCTTCGATCAGGGCTACTGAAAGACCCAATTGCGAGCCGCGTAACGCTGCGGCATAACCCCCGCTGCCACCACCAAGGATGACGAGATCAAACTGAGACAATGAACGGCTCCCTTCATGCGCCCTTATGGGCTAGGTGCTTATCTTGCCGCAAAGAGGGTCAAACCTCCCAATGCAAGTGTGCGGATTTACGCTTGTTCGGCCAATGTCACAAGAGAACGAAGTGCGATTCCAGTTCCGCCAACAGGGGTGTATCCATGGGCTGCGGCCTCGTTATAAGCAGGACCGGCAATATCTAGGTGAAGCCATGGCAGTTCTGGGTTTACGAAATCCTTTAAGAAAAGTCCGGCAACTAACATTCCGCCCATGCGATCCCCAATATTTGCCAGATCTGCAACTGGTGAATCTAAAGATGCGCGTAACTCTTCTGGTAGGGGCATAGGCCAGAACTGTTCCCCACTTTTTGCCGCAACCTGCAGAAAACTATCGCTGAACTCTTGATTGTTTGTCATGACCGCACTTGTGCGGGTTCCGAGCGCCACAACTTGGGCACCAGTCAACGTGGCAACATCGATGATTCCATCTAATTTATGCTTAGAACTTTGCGCCTTCATCAGTCCATCAGCTAGAACAAGTCGTCCCTCAGCATCTGGATTAAGAACTTCAACTGTTTTGCCACCAAAGATTGTGATGATGTCACTTGGACGAGTAGCGGTGTCACTTGGCATGTTCTCAGCAAGTGGTGCCCATGACTCAATTGCGACACCTAGCTTTAGTTCTGCAATTGCGATGACAGCGGCGCTAACAGCTGCAGCACCACTCATATCAGATTTCATTGCTTCCATACCGGCTGCAGGCTTTAGCGCTAGGCCACCTGTATCAAAAGTAATTCCTTTGCCAACGAAGGCGTAACGCTTTCCAACCTTGCCCTTTGGTGTGTAGGAAATATGAAGTAATCGCGGTGGATTGGCAGAACCCTGACCCACGCCAACGATTCCACCGAAGCCCTGAGTTTTAAGTTGCTTTTCATCCCATATCTGAATCTTTAGACCAGATTGTGCACCACCGGCGGCTTTAACTACCGCTGCTAACTTTTTTGTAAATGAATCGGGCGTCAAGTGACTTGGGGGAGTATTTATGAGATCACGGACTAGGTAGGTGTACTTGGCAATAATCGCGGCGCGCACCACCGCTGCCTTTGCCTGCGCAGATGATGCCAAGTTCGAATGTACTGTGATGATTTTTAGTGGGGCTTTGTGATCATCTCTAGTTGAGCTACGAAATTCTGTAAATGTATAGGCACCGAGGGCTGCGCCCTCTGCAACAGCTGCTACTTCAGCCAGCGTCTTAGCTGGCAATGAAAATGTGGCAGCCGAATTTCCGGCCAAAGCGCGGGATGCACTTCCTGCGGCCCGGCGCAAAGTTTCGTGTGAGTACGTTGTCGATTTTTTTCCAAGACCGGTAAAGACCAAAAGACGGACATGGGACCCGGGGAGCTTGGTTACCTCATCTGATTTTCCAGTGGCACCCATGTCAACCAACTGGGACAGAATCGTCTTCGTATCGATCGCCGTATCTCCGGCCTCGATCGCAATGCCGCCTTTTGTATTTGTCGAGGCAAGTCCCAAAACTAAAACCTCATCTTTTACGACGCCGTCCGAAATCTTTAATGTGCTCATGACGCGAAGCCTAATAGAAATCTTGATAGATTCGCTCAATGAACATCTCGCCATTGAATGAAAAACATCTAGCTCTGAGCGCGAAGATGGCCGATTTCGGGGGCTGGTTGATGCCAATCGAATATCCAGGGGCTGGTGTACTTGCTGAGCACGCTGCCGTCCGAGAAAGGGTTGGAATATTTGATGTATCACACCTCGGTAAGGCTTCAGTAACTGGGGCTGGGGCGCTTGTATTTCTCAATCGATGTCTCACTAATGATCTAACAAAGATTTCCGATGGGTCAGCCCAGTACACATTGCTGTGCACCCCGCAAGGCGGCGTAGTTGATGACCTAATTGTTTATCGAAATAATGAAACAGATTTCTTCCTTGTACCAAACGCATCGAACACCTCTGATGTTGTTGCAGTTTTACAACAACAAGCACCATCAGAGATCACGGTGACAAATCTCCATAACGAGTACGCCGTACTAGCGGTGCAGGGACCACTAGCGCCAAAAGTTTTAGAAGCATTGGGAATCAATACAGATATTGATTACATGGCTTTTGCGCAGGTAAATATTGCTGGGGCAGATGTAATTTTGTGTCGCACTGGATATACCGGCGAGATGGGATATGAGTTATTGCCTAAAAGTCAGGATGCTGTTGTCGTATGGGATGAGTTGATTGCAGCAATCACGCCCTTGGATGGCTTAATTTGCGGCCTTGGCGCTCGTGACACATTGCGTACTGAAATGGGATACCCATTACATGGTCATGAGTTATCGCTCAGCATTTCTCCAGTAGAAGCAAGTGCAACTTGGGCGGTTGGCTGGAAAAAAGAGTCATTCATAGGATCGGATGTTTTGTTAGCCCAAAAAAATGGAGCCGCACAACGCAAGAGCGTTGCAATCAGTTCACTTGATCGCGGAATCCCGCGAGCAGGAATGAACATAAAAAATTCAAAGGGTGAAGTCGTAGGCGAAGTTACGAGTGGCACCTTCTCTCCATCTTTAAAACATGGAATTGCGCTTGCTTTAGTATCAAAAGAGGTTGCGGTGGGGGACCATTTACTAATCGATGTCCGCGGCCGAGAATCTCAGTGTGAAGTCGTCAAACTACCTTTTGTCATTTCCCACGTTCGCTGAAGAGTATTGGGGTTGAAAAAGCCGCGCGCGTGTGTGTGCGGCGAAGTGCCGATAGGACAGTTGGCCCCGTTGTTGCAATTAAGACTCCGGTAAAAATTGCCCGTGGAACGTCCCAGGCCATCGCACTGGCAAAGTGAAATGCGATAAATCTGCCGAAGTTTTCCGAAATAGAACCACCTGGAATGTAAGAGAGTTGGGTGTTACTACCAAGTGCCCAGGGCCAGAACTGCAGATCCATGAGGATTCCAAAAGCCCCCGCAGCTAATGCGCCGAATATTAAAAGCATTGCAACCTCACTCTTACCTGAAACCCGCTTCGGTAACAATCCTGCAGCCATTCCAATCCAAGCAGCAGCAAACATTTGGTAACCAAGCCAAGGTCCAAGCCCTCCGGTGAGCAAGGCAGATGCAAACATAGAAGTAACACCAAGGAGAAATCCAAAAGATGCTCCAAACACACGTGCGCTTAATATCAACACAAACCACATAGGCTCGATTCCAACTGCACCTGCTCCTAAAGGTCTAAGTGCCGAAATGAGTGCGGCTAAAACGCCCAACAAGGCGATTGTTTTTGCGTCTAATCGCGCAGTTGAGATTTCAACGATGACAAAGAAAAATGCCACGACTATTGCGCCCAAAAAGAAAAATTGTGTTCGTGGCAGATCATTGCCAGAATAGAAAAATGGCCATACAAAACCAGCAATACTAAATAAAGATGCAATAGCCAGAACAAATGTGTTCTTGGCAGAAAATTTCACAACTCCCTTAGTCAGCATCACTGGCGGAACTCAATTGCTGCAACAACATCAGAAATCTTGAGCCACGGCAGGGGAGCCATAACTTTTGATATTTGTGGTGCAAAAGCTGGCGAAGAAAGGAGAACATCAAGTGTTGATCCATCAGCAACAATGTCTCCATCAGCTAAAAACATAACTCTGCTGGCTAATTCAGCTACTAATTCGACATCGTGAGTCGCAAGAACAACACACTTATTCGTGGCTCGAGCAAACTCAATTAAAATCGCGGTTAACTCTTTCTTAGCTTGGTAATCAAGACCACGGGTTGGTTCATCAAGAATTAAGACGGCCGGATTTGAAGACAACACAATGCTTAAAGCCAGCCCTAATCTCTGACCCTCAGACAAATCACGAGGGTGCGTTGTCGGAGATACCCCTGGCACCAATTGCTGCAATATTTGTTCTGTAGTTCCACTTGGAATTTCGTTGTCCTTATCGGCCTGTTCGCACTCAATCTGCACGCTTTGTCCGTACAAAAGATCACTTGGCTCTTGTGGGATGAAACCAATGGTCGTTCTACGCTCCTTTCCTCTTAAATTTTTTGGATTCAATCCGCAGACTTCTACAGATCCAGAACTCAAATCCGAAATTCCGGCAAATGATTTTAGAAGTGAGCTTTTGCCCGCGCCATTTCGCCCCATGATGGCAACAATTTCATTACTTGCGAAGGTTGCGTGTACAGATTTAAGCGCGTGCTTTCCGTCATAGGTCACAGAAAGATCTCGCACTTTAATTATGGGATCACCAGGTTGGATAGGGACGATATTTCTTCGAACATAATCTTTGTCACGGATCTCTGACGTCATTCTTCGCATTTCACGGACCGAGACACCAATCTCCCTTAAGCCAAGTGCTCGAGCCAAGTGAACGATGGGCGGAGCAATAGGTGAGTGCATTAAAATTTCGGCTGGAGTGCCAACTTGTGCGCTCCCAACGCCGTTTATGTGAACGATACGATCAGCAAATTGAATGACCCGCTCCAGTTTATGTTCGGCAATTACGACTGTAAGACTCAGGTCATGCACTAGACGGTGCAGTATAGATAGGACTTCTTCGGCCGCAATCGGATCTAGCGCACTAGTGGGTTCGTCAAGGACCAATACTTTTGGATGGGCAACTAATGCCGAACCTATTGCCACGCGTTGTTGCTCTCCGCCACTTAGTGTTGCAATCGATCTATCGCGTAATGATGAAAGACTCAGTAGATCCAAAACTTCTTCAATGCGCTTGCGCATGACATCTGGCGGAAGGTTCATTGTTTCCATACCAAAGGCAAGTTCTTCTTCTACGGTATCGGCCACAAAACCATTTGCAGGATTCTGCCCAACGATGCCGATCAGATGTGCCATCCCACCGGGCTTTACCAGTTGGGTTGAATGCCCATCAACGCTTACATCGCCAGCCAGGATTCCACCCGTGTGGTGAGGAACTAGGCCATTTATAAGCCGTAGTAGTGATGATTTACCCGATCCGGTCGGACCAATTACCAAAACCATTTCGCCTTCAGCGATTTGCAGGTTTAAGTTCTCCAGAACAGTTGTTGTTGAATTTGGGTATATCAGAGAAACATTTGAAAATTTAATCATGAAAAAGCAAGAACAATCAGGGCAGAGAAAACAACCGCAGAATCGATAGTCCGCCACTTTATGGGTCGATACCTTGAGCGTTTTTTACTAACGCCATAACCTCGGCTATCCATCGCAGCTGCTAGGTCTAAAGACCTGGCAAGGGACTCCTCAAGTAATGGAATTGCAACTCGCCGCCACGAGGCAAAGCCTCGTAAGGATTGTCCGCGCAGTTTTTGCGCCTGTCGAATTCGAGACACTGAACTAACTAATTGTGGAAGCACTGATGTTGCGATGACTACCGAAATACCGAATTCATAAATGTAGACAGGGAGAACTCGCAATAATCGGTGGGGGCTGGTGAGTGAGGCCGCTGCTCCAAAAATGACAATGATTGCGCAAATCAAAATACCCTCAGTTAACGCCGATGTTAAACGCTCTGCAGTGACCGTTCCACCGATTCGGATGCCGGGCATCCAACTGGGCAGTGGAAGAATCGGAAGTCTAAGAAGCGTTGTTCCGGGTATTGGTACACCAATTAAAATTCCGATGATTGTTCTAGCGAGCAAAATCCAAGCCGATAATTTCAAGGTCCAATTAAAGCTTTTGCCCCAAGGGGCATTTTGACGGTTTTCGAAAACTATAACTGCAACTGCACCCACACAACTTAGTGTGAACACGGTGCTATCGAATCGAATGACTGAAATCGCCAAAACGATAGCCCATAACCACCAGGTTAGTGGGTGCAATGACAGCTTTCTCATGAACTATTTTTTAGCAAGAGATTTAGGTGTTGTGATTTCAACCCCACACTCTTTTGCAGGGTAACCAGCTAAGCCGCAAATCAAACCCGAACTCGCTGCTCGGATTGTTGTGACTTGTCCTAAGACATCAATGCCCTGTGACGCGATAGCTGTTCGAACGCAAGTAGTAATTGTCTTTTTTACTTTTTCACCTCTGGGCGCATAAGAAGTGGAACCGAAATCGATTACTACCGCAATACGCTTTGTGTCTTTGTCAGCGTTGACACCGGCGCAGATTGTTCTGAAATCTGGCTTGACCCGTGGTTGTACAGAGGGGATGTCATCTGAGCTAAACACAAATGACCAGCCCTCAACAGATCCGTCAGCGACATCAACTGTCGGTCCCGTCATCGCTGCAGTCCATCCAGTTTTGCCCGGCGCTGTTTGGAAATACCCCCAATAACGGTAACCCTTGCCGGCAGCCTGTGCCGAAGGAGTTGTGAACGAGGAGATGAGAATTATGACTAAAGCTAGTTTGAACTTCATTGCTGTGGGGCCTCTCGATAATGAAAGAGTCTCACAGGGAGTGGACCGAACTGAGAAATGAAGAATCACTCAACACTTCCCGTGTTAGGAGCACACCCCGCAAACCTCGGCGGGTGTTTGTCTCAGCTGCACTTGCCAGGTAATCCGACTTAATTCTTTAATTAGATTTCGTTTTTGATTAAATTTCAAACAAAATTTGATCCTAAGAATCTTACGGTTGCGGGTCAGCGCCGGATTTTCACCGAACTTCCCCCACCAAGTGAGTTATTAAGTTGTGGGAGAACCAAACCACAACCTAATGGGCTTGGCAACTAGGCGCGCTCGTCGTAGGCTATCGAACATGGAATACAGACGCCTTGGAAGTACCGGAATGTACGTTTCTGAAATTTCTTATGGAAATTGGATTACCCATGGAAACCAAATTGAATCAGATTCAGCTACACGGTGTGTTAAGACAGCGCTGGAGGTTGGAATAACAACTTTTGATACCGCAGATGTTTATGCCGGAACAAAAGCTGAAACCATTTTGGGTAAAGCACTGAAAGGTGTGAAACGTGAGTCTTACGAATTATTTACAAAGGTGTATTGGCCAACAGGTACTGGTAAGAATGATCGCGGTCTTTCTCGTAAGCACATCATCGAATCATGTAATGCATCCCTGAAGCGACTTCAGACAGATCACATTGATCTTTATCAGATGCACCGCTTTGATTATGAAACACCCATCGAAGAGTCTTTGAGCGCATTTGACGACTTAATTCGGGCTGGAAAAGTTCATTACATTGGTTTTTCGGAATGGAATGCTGAGCAAATCAAATCGGCACTTTCCGTCCAGGATGCGCGGGGTTACAACCGCTTTGTTTCAAGTCAGCCACAGTATTCAGCGCTATGGCGCGTAATCGAAACAGAAGTTGTTCCACTTTCGGAAAAAGAGGGTATTGGTCAGATCGTTTGGTCTCCAATGGCGCAAGGAGTCCTCACTGGGAAATATTTGCCCGGAAAGAAAGCGCCGGCAGGATCGCGAGCAACTGACAAGGGCAGCGGCGCAAACATGATCAAGGGTTGGATGCGGGAAGAGGTTCTGGAAGCGGTGCAGAACTTAAAGCCAATTGCCGATGGTGTTGGATTAACTATGGGGCAATTAGCTATTGCGTGGGTACTTCAAAATCCAAATGTTTCTAGTGCAATCATGGGGGCGACAAAGCCCAAGCAGGTAAAGGAAAATGTCAAAGCAGCTGGCGTGAAACTAGATGCAGATGTTATGAAAGCAATTGACAAGGCGTTAGGAAAACTTCCAGAGCGCGATCCTAAGAAAAATGAAAGCCCGAATCCGCGCGCTTAGCTCTTCTTCTTGCCCACTTTCACTTCAGGATGAGGTGCTCGTAGTCGGCGCATTTGGGTCGAACGCAGCCAGGCATACATTCCTAGACCTTTTGTAGATGTGCCAGGGAACTGCGCCAATACTGCCTTACCGATTTTTCGCGACAGCAAAACACCATCAACGACTGCAATGAGCAGCATCGCGTACATTAGTGCGATTGCCCCTAACTGAATTGCTGGCACGGGGAAAAGCGTCAACACAAGTACTACAAAGATAGTTGGTAGAAAATATTCACCGGTCGAGCGACGTGAATCTACGTAGTTACGAACAAATCGGCGGGCAGGACCGCGATCACGTAAAGGCAATGCTGATTCATCTCCGCGCAGGTACGCCGCCCGCTGCGCAAGGCGATCTTGTTTGCCGAGTGCTTTTGATGCGCGCTTTTGATCTTTGGTGACTATTGGGGCAAGTGAAGAAACTTTTCGTTTTGACTCAGCCTCTTTGCGTGTTGGGGTTGGACGGCCTTTACTCTCATGTGTGCTCATGGCTTAACTATAGAGGTCGTGTTAAACAGCTCTTCGACTCGCTTGCCGTACAGCAGGGGAGTAGTCTTGTCTCGAAGCCAATCAAGGAGAGCACTCATGACAACTGAAGCAACCACAACAACTGAAGCAACGACGATGGCCGGAATTCAGCTCACAGATGTAGCCGCCGCTAAGGTCTCGGCATTGTTGGCGCAAGAAGGTCGCGATGATCTGAATCTTCGTGTTGCGGTACAGCCGGGTGGATGTTCCGGGTTGAAATACCAGTTGTACTTTGATGATCGTAATATGGATGGCGATGTTGTTCGCGAATTTGGGCCGGTTAAGGTAATCACAGACAAGATGAGTGATCCTTATCTTTCAGGTGCGACGATTGATTTCGTTGACACTATTGAGAAGCAGGGATTTACTATTGATAACCCGAACGCACAGGGCTCTTGTGCTTGTGGCGATTCATTTAACTAAGCCCCAACCTTTTTCGCATTAACATCCCCACATGAAAATCGGTGTAGCGGGTTCAGTTGGTCTTGATCATTTGATGGTTTTTTCAGGCAAGTTCACTGATTCTTTAGTTGCGGGTTCGTTGGAAAAGGTTTCACTTTCTTTTCTGGTAGACAGTTTGGATGTTCGTCGCGGCGGTTGCGCTGCAAATATCGCATTTGGAATGGGTGCCCTTGGGCTAAACCCGATTCTTATTGCCGCAGTTGGAAAGGATTGGGCGGATTACGATGCCTGGCTTTCCCGCAATGGCGTTGATACATCCCACGCCTTAGTGTCAACCACTTTGCACACCGCACATTTTGTCGTTACAACCGATCAAGATCTGAATCAAATCGCATCCTTTTTTCCAGGAGCAATGTCAGAGGCCCGCAATATTGAGTTATCCGCAATCATGGCCAAAACAGGGCGACTCGACCTGATGGTTATTTCACCTGATGATCCAGAAGCGATGCTGCGTCACTCTGAAGTTTGTCGGCAGTTGGGAATTGCCTTTGCTGCTGACCCATCACAGCAAATGGCACGGATGTCGGGTGAGGAGATCAAGTTATTAATTGACGGCGCCTCGTATTTATTTCTGAACGAGTACGAACTTGCTCTTGCGATGCAAAAAACGGGATGGAGTGATCGCGAAATATTGGCACGAGTAAAATACCGAGTCGTGACACTTGGATCGAAGGGTGCAAAGGTTGAAAGTGCATCGGGTGAGCTGGTTCAGGTCCACTGTCCGCAGGAGAACTCAAGAACAGATCCAACTGGCGTGGGTGATTCATTTAGATCTGGATTCATTGCAGGGCTTGCTTGGGGAGTTTCGCATGAGCGATGTGCCCAACTGGGCGCACTTATAGCAACATATGTAATCGAAACCTTAGGGACCCAGGAGTACCGATTTACTAACCAGCAGTTTGTAGAACGTTTTGAAAAGGCGTACGGCCAGGAAGCTGCCGCCGAAATTTCGGCGCATTTGCGCTAGATGTGAGCAGGACCACCACCGCTCGCACTTACGCTCATGCCACGCTCGCGGCTAATTCAAACTATCCTTAGACCCATGTCGCGTCGCCGTATAGCAAAACCCTTTCGAGTATTTTTATTGCTCGTACCTGCCTTATTTTTGACTGGCTGCTCGAAGGTTTCTAGCCTTGGATTTCCGGAAGGGGTTACTAGCGTCAATGATCAATCACTATCGCTATGGCAAGGCTTTTGGATAACAGCAGGTGTTGTTGGTGTCTTTACTTTGATCTTAATTCTGTGGCCCGCGGTATTTCATCGGGGAAAAAAAGATGGTCCAGAATTTCCAAAGCAAAGCCAGTACAACGTTCCGGTTGAAGTTGCTTACACGCTTATCCCAATAATTATCACGGTTTTTCTTTTTTACTTTACCGTCCAAAAGCAAAATGTGATTACCGAAAAGACCACAACGTACGCGCACGAAATTACGGTAAAAGGTATCCAGTGGTCTTGGCAATTTGGGTATCCAGAAGCTGGCGCAAAGGCATTAGTTACCGGAACTCCAGCACAGACACCAGTGTTAACTGTTCCATTGGGAGAACGGGTTCGTTACACCATCACTTCAAATGACGTGATTCATGGATTCTGGATTCCAGCATTTATGATTCAAATTCAAAATCTTCCGGGTGTGACAAATAGTTTGGAATTTACTGCAAACAAATTGGGAGAATTTCCTGGTCGCTGTAACATTTTGTGCGGCCGCAATCACTCACAAATGTTATTCAAGGTCAAGGTAGTAACACCTGCTCAATACAACGCTTATCTCGAAACTCTTAAGGGGAGCCCAGCATGACAACATATGCCGAACGTCAGACGATAACTGCGAACGCGCCAGTTGCGTCTCCTAAGGGCAGAACATTCGTCAAGTGGATTACATCTACAGATCACAAAACGATCGGGTATTTGTACCTAATGACATCTTTTGCATGGTTTTTAGTTGCCGGAGTACTAGCCCTGCTACTGCGAACCGAATTAGCCCGTCCAGGAATGCAATTTTTGAGTAATGAGCAATATAATCAAATTTTTACAATGCACGGAACGATCATGTTGCTCATGTTTGCAACACCATTATTTGTTGGGTTTGCAAACGTGATTATGCCCCTGCAGATTGGCGCTGCCGATGTAGCTTTCCCTCGCTTAAATATGTTGTCGTACTGGTTATATTTATTAGGTGGGCTTATGACCTTTGGTGGTTTTCTATCACCTGGCGGAGCCGCCTCATTTGGTTGGACTGCTTATGCCCCACTAGCCAATTCACAGTACTCACCTGGGATCGGTGGCGACTTGTGGTTGATTGGTCTAGCAATTAGTGGTGTGGGAACAATTCTTGGTGGCGTAAATTTCATCACTACTATTTTCACAATGCGCGCACCTGGCATGACGATGTTTCGGATGTCAATCTTCTCTTGGAATGTTTTGCTTACCTCAATTTTGGTGCTTCTTGCATTTCCGCCACTGGCAGCAGCATTCTTAGGTTTGGAATCAGATCGGCTCTACGGCTCGCATCTTTTTGATCCGGCAAATGGTGGCGCCATGTTATGGCAGCACCTGTTTTGGTTCTTTGGTCACCCCGAAGTTTATATTCTGGCGCTTCCATTTTTTGGAATAGCCACGGAGATCCTTCCAGTCTTTAGTCGTAAGCCAATTTTTGGCTACTTGGGTTTGATTGCTGCAACTATCGCAATCTCTGCGCTATCAGTCTCAGTGTGGGCACACCATATGTTTGCAAGTGGGCAAGTTCTTCTGCCCTTCTTCTCGTTCATGACCTTCCTGATTGGAATCCCAACTGGAGTAAAATTCTTTAATTGGATTGGAACAATGTGGAGAGGGCACGTTACCTTCGAAACTCCAATGCTTTGGGTGATGGGCTTCTTAGTTACATTTTTATTTGGTGGATTAACCGGAATTATTCTGGCCTCGCCACCACTAGATTTTGCAGTATCTGCAAGCTACTTTGTGGTGGCGCACTTCCACTACGTCCTATTTGGGACCGTTGTTTTTGCCATGTTTGGTGGTTTCTACTTCTGGTGGCCAAAGATGACCGGCCGAATGCTCAATGAAAGACTCGGCAAGATCCACTTTTGGACCCTGTTTGTAGGATTCCACCTAACCTTCTTGATTCAACATTGGTTGGGTATCAAGGGATTCCCACGGCGCTATGCAGATTACCTACCCACTGACGGTTTCACATTTATGAACACTGTTTCAACGATAGGTTCGTTTTTGTTAGCTCTCTCGATGATTCCATTTGCAGTGAATGTGTGGATTACTAGAAAGGCTCCATTGGTAGGTGTCGATGATCCCTGGGGTTACGGTGCATCATTAGAGTGGGCAACGTCGTGTCCACCACCGCGACACAACTTCCTAACAATGCCACGCATATCGAGCGAGCGACCAGCTTTTGATCTACACCATCCACATATTAAAATTGAGGGTCAGGAGTAAGGAGTGAAGGCTTCCTGGAAATTATTTGGTGGTTTAGCGGTTTTTTACGCCTTGGTATCGGTTGTCTATGCCAACATTGGCGGGGAACCATTGGGAATAAGTGCACTTATTTTGGCAGCGTGTCTAGCTGGGATGGTTGGTTTTTATGTTTGGTTTACCCAAAAGAGAATTGGTGTCACTCTCCCGGAAGATAACCTGTTGGCAGAAATTGCTGATGGGGCCGGAGATCTAGGTTTTTATAGTCCACACTCGTGGTGGCCGTTACCAGTGGCATTTAGTGCCGTTGTCTTGGGGTTGAGT
>Ga0136641_1000672_pt1 | contig 14513 bp, 12 predicted proteins | sample EliLak1302023Y_FD_115312 | JGI IMG/M metagenome (GOLD analysis project Ga0136641, IMG submission 115312) | Freshwater microbial communities from Elizabeth Lake, Yosemite National Park, California, USA - 13020-23Y | ecosystem: Environmental > Aquatic > Freshwater > Lake ...
CGCGCTGCTCGCTCCAGGGGGATCCCCCATGCCGCGCTAATGCGTTCAGCGGTTAACACCTCTGCTGGAGTTCCGTCGGCGGCAATCGTGCCGTTTGCGACGAGGATCACGCGTGAGAATCCATCGCGAACAATATCGAGCTCGTGGAAGATCGCCAGAATCGTGCGCTTCGTCTTCATGATCGTCTCGTCGCCAGCAAGACTGGTGAGTAGATCGGCGATCTCCATGCGGTGACGTAGGTCAAGGTGTGCCGTTGGCTCGTCGAGGGCGAGGATCGGTGTCTCTTGTGCAAGGCCAAGCGCGATGGCGGCGAGCTGTCGCTCGCCGGCGCTGAGAGTGCGCACGTCTCGATGCTGCAAGTGCGCGGCGCCAACGCGTTCGATGGCGGCGTTGGCACGCTCGCGATCATGATCGCTTGGACCAGCGGGGCCGCGACCGTGTGGGATACGCCCGAGTGCCACGAGCTCTTCGACGCGCGTAGCGAACGGCAGGGTGATGTCGGAGCCCACGACTGCGATGGAGCGGGCGATCGTTTCGCGCGAGAGACGTTGAATCGGTTCGGTGCAGAGGATCACCTCGCCGGAGGTTGCTGGAACGGCGCCGCTGAGCGCGCGCATCAGCGTGGTCTTACCAGCGCCGTTGGGGCCAACAATCGCGACACGTTCTCCTGGCCCAATGCTGAGCGAGACATTGCGCAAGATTGTGGTGCCGCCCAAATCAACCTGCAGGTTATGTGCACCGAGCAGTTCGTAGAGTGCGGACTCGTTGGTGCCGGTGTTGGTACTCATAGGGCGTATCCCGCACGAGCACGGTGCAGCAGCCAGAGGAGGAACGGTGCACCGATAAGCGCGGTGATCACGCCGACGGGGACACCGATGGTGCGGGCAACCGTGTCAGCGAGGAGCAGGAGGAGCGCGCCGCCGATCGCGGAGAGTGGCAGAACGGCCCGCGGGTCGGAGCCGACGGCAAGGCGTGCCAGGTGCGGAACGACGAGCCCAACGAAGCCGACAAGGCCTGCAAGGGCAACGGCAGAGGCGGTGGCGAGGGTGGCGAGCGCGACGGCGATGCGGCGCTCGCTGCGCACGTCGATCCCGAGGTGCGTTGCCGCCTCATCACCGAGCAGGAACGCAGCAAGCGCGCGTCCACGTCGTGCGAGCAGCAGCGTCGCAGCGGCGATCGGTACGGCGGCGGCGGCGAGGCGCGGCCAGGTGACGCCATCAAGACCGCCGAGCAAGAAACCGAAGATGGCGCGCAGGTTCGCACCGCTCGCGAGCATCACTAACGAGAGGGCGGCGGCGAGCAGCGAGGCGACGGCGTAGCCAACGAGCAGCACGCTGGCAATGCGCTCCTCACCGCTGCCAATCCCGGCGATGCGCCAGACCAACGCAACTGAGGTGAGTGCTCCAACGAATGCCGCGAGCTGCACGCCGCCAAGCTCCCAGGCGACTCCCGTTATTGGCACGAGAAAGGCGATGGCGGCACCGAGCGCTGCGCCGCTGCTGGTGCCGAGCACATACGGGTCGGCGAGTGGGTTGCGCAACAGGGACTGAAATGCGGCACCAGATGTTGCGAGCGCCGCGCCAACAGCGACGGCGCCGAGGATACGTGGCAGGCGAATATCCATGACGATCGAAGAGGATCCAGCGCTAATGCCGTTGCCGACCGGCAGAGCGAAGAGGCTCTTGCAAATAATCGCAAGAACGTCGAGTGGCGCAATGTTGGCAACGCCAAAGCCGATCGCACCAATCGCTACAACGATCAGTGCCGCCAGGGCTACGCCGATGCTTCGTCCGCCTTGAATCGTTATGGGAGTGTCACCGTTGGGTGCAACTTCGCCACGATGGCACGGAACGCCTCTGCGATGCGCGGTCCTGGAGTAGTGACTAGGTCACCATCAATTGGTCGCAACGCACCGTGCACCACAGCGGGGATCGTCCCCCACCCTGGCCGCGCGGCGACCGCTTCGGCGGTAACGCCGTACGCGGCATCGCCAATCAAGATCACCGCGGGGGCCGCCGTCACCAGCGCCTCTAGCGAGATTTCGTACACCCCCGCAGTTCCGCTACTCACCAGGCTGCCGCGTGCGGCACCGATCAGCTCGGCGGCATAGTCATCGGGGGCCAGGCCGTAGATAGCGCCGGTGGCATCGATCTCATAGAAGACACTGACGGGCGGCTGACTCTGCACGAGAGCGGTGATCGCCGCGATGTCGGCTTTGGCGGCCGTGACTGCTTCGGCGGCGGCGACGCTGGCACCCGCCGCATCGCCAATCAGCTGAAGCGTGGTGTACACGCCGCTCACGCTCTTCGGATCGAGGGTGACGAGCGTAATGTTGGCGGCTTTGAGTTGCGTGATCGCATCGTCGGGGGTGAAGCCCGAACCGCCAACGAACACGAGATCGGGGTTGAGGGCAATGATCGCCTCAACGTTGGTACCGTTGTAATCGGCAACCTGTGGCGTTGCTGCGAACGCGGCGGGGAGGCAGCTGCACGCTGCAACGCCAACAACATGTCCACCGAGGCTCCACTGGTCAAGCGCCTCGACACTTGCTGGTGTGAGCGCCACGATGCGCTGCGGCTGGGAGGTGATCGTTATAGAGACGCTCACATCGTCGACGACGGTTCGCGGGTAGTGGCCCTCAATGACTGGCGTTGGGCTCACAGGTACGAGTGAGTTGGTGGCGTTGGCACACGCACCAACGAGGAGTGCTGCAAGGAGCAGCAGGGTGAGACGAAAAACCTTTTGCGCGCGAACGAAAGCAGTCATAGCTTCCTCCCTTGCCTCGAGGGCCTAAGCGTTCTCTGCCGCGTGTCCGGCGACCGGACTTATGGGAGCTGCTCCCAATAACCGTTGCGGGACAGTGCTGGAATCTCACCAGCTTCGCGTCCACGCGGCGTTGCTGCGGGGACTCTATCACCTGGCTATGGACCGTGCAGATGCTGCTGATACGCACGTCATGTGAGAGTGCGCCTCCGCCCTCGCCCCCGCTCTCACTCTGGAGGGAGCATGGTCGGAGCAATTCTCCTCGCCGCAACAATCGCCCTCACGCCACCAAGCGAGAGTGCCGCGGTCTTTGCCAACCGCACCGCCTTCGCTGAAGAGTGCACTGGTACCGCGAACACCCAACCCGATCGACTGGCGCGACAGGCGCGCTCCGCTTTTGCAGCGCTCGGCTGGGAGGTCGGTGGTGCCGTCGGGCCCACCTTCACACGCCACTCGCTGCTCGCAAGTGCGACGGTAACCGCCCTCTACGTGCATAGTCACGGCGATCTCTATTGGGACTCCAAGGCCGATAGTCGGGTCGGTGGCTTTCGCGCCGACGCTGGACTCTGTCTCGGCGCACCCATCCTTCTGCCATCGGAGATCGCCGCGATGCGCCGAGGTGCACCGGCCGCATCGCTCATCTACATCTCAACCTGCCATAACGGCGAACGAGCGTCACGACTCTCTGTCGCGTTTGGCATCGCCCAACGAAAAGTTCAGGGTGCCAACGAACCCGACTCCTTTTATGTGAGCTACGTCGGCATCGCATGGCAGGGTGCCGCACTCCGCTTTGAGCGCGCATTCTGGCGTGGGTTGCTCGATGGCGCAACAGCCGGCGCCGCGTTTGATCGCGCACTCCTTGTCGCCTATGACCCGAAGCACCTCACCCCTGAGTGGTGGGGCGGCTACAACCACGCTCCCCATGCGCCGGCCGCCGGCATCCCCGATTTTGGAACGCAACGCTATGTATAACGTGCGCTGGTTGCTCTCTCTCCTCGTCGCACTGCTCGCCGCTTGTAGCGCGCCGGGCACGGCGATCGCCCCAAGTCACGCCCCCGTGATGGAGAGCGCTGGGTTCAACATGCGGCCGATTACGACCGTTGCTACGGCACTCCTTGAGCCGCTTGAGCTGAGCCGATTGGTCGTCTCGCCGATCAGCGTGGTGCGCAGCGATGCTGGCGAGCAGCGCACCCGTCAGGTACTTATCACTGCGGACGGCGGCGAGGTGTTGCGCGTTGAGAGTGCGCTCGATGGATCGCTCCGCTTGATTGCGAAGAGTGATGTGACTCTAGAGGGTGGTGGGCTCAGTGAGAGTGGTGCCATCGCGCGCGCACTACGGCAACTGATGCGGTTGGGGCTCGAGATCCCCGTTGGCCCCCCAACGGTACGTACTGCCGCTGGGCGCATCCTCGTTGTCTGGACACGGCGGGTTCGCGGCGTACCCGTGCCCAACGATGGCACGCGTGTGGTGCTGAGCGGTGCCGGCGCACTTGTTGGGCTCTCAATCGAGGAGTCTCCTCTTGCCGCACCGCCAATGCACATCGCCCAAGGCGAAGGTGCGCTGCGTTCTGCCATAGCGCTACTGCCGAGTGGTACCGCGGTGGATGAGCCCCCGGTACTGGCCTGGGTACTGCCAACAAATACAGCCGGTGAGCCGACCGCTGAGCGTGCGCCACGTCGCCTCGCCTGGTGTGTGAACGGGGTGCTCTTTGACGGCACCGCGATCGAGGTGCAGCTCGATGCTGGGAGCCTTGCGCTGCTGGGGTGGGATGGCGCGCCGTAGCGGCGCGAGGTTAACCGCGCGCGAGTCGCTCGCCGATGACGAGGAGTTCGTCTCGGAGCTCCGCCGAGGTGGCCTCGGCGTAAACGCGCACGAGCGGCTCGGTGCCACTAAAGCGCACGAGCAACCAGCTCCCGTCGGCCGTGAAGAACTTCACCCCGTCCTTCGTTGTGAGTGGCACGGCGCGCACCGCATGACTGCCGATGCTGCTCGGTGGGTTCGCCACTAGTTCGGTGGCAAGGCGCTCTTTCACCGCTGGGTAGGCGGCGCGGTCGATGTGCACGTCGACGCGCAGATAGTACGAGGCACCAGCAATGGAGGCGACGTGCTCCATGACCGAGCTCATCGTTGGGCGACCCAAGGCGCGCTCACGAATGAGCAGGTCAAGCAGCAGTAGATCGGCGAAGATGCCATCGCGCTCGGGGAGGTGCATCTTGAAGCCGTAGCCGCCCGACTCTTCGCCGCCCATTGATGCGCCGGTCTCAATCATCTTCGGACCGACGTACTTGAAGCCGACTGGCGTCTCGTAAACGGTAACTTTGTAGCGCTCGCCGAGCCGTTCACCCATCGAGCTCTCGTTGACCGTCTTCACGATTGGGCTGAGGTCCTTCTTATGTTCGAGCATGTAGTACGCCAGCAGGCCGAAGACCTGCAGCTGATGCAGGAAGACGCCGCGCTCATCTACAGCGCCGGCGCGGTCGGCGTCACCATCGAGGAGCATCCCCATGTCGTAGCCACCACCCGCCATGCGCGCGAGGACCGGGTCAATATGTGGCCTGATTGGCTCGGGGTTCACGCCGCCGAACCAGGGATTGCGCTCGCTGCGCATCTCATCGACGACGATGTTGCCGCCCGCGAGGAGTCGCCCGATCCAGCCAGCGCCTGCGCCGTAGACAGGGTCGACCATGATGCGCATCTTCTGTGCGGCGATCGCCTTCAAATCGAGATTGCGCTCAACGAATTTCTTGTAGCCGGGGTACGGGTCGTAGCGCTCGACCATTCCCGCCGCCTCGGCGTCAGCGAACGGCCGGCCAACCAACTCTGGCCCACGGGTGCTCGCCACGTGGGTCTCGATGCGCTTAAGGAGCTCAGGACCAGCAGCGGCGCCGGTCGGCGACTTCACCTTGAAGCCGTTATCCATCCAGGGGTTGTGGCTGGCGGTGATCACGACGCCCATCGCCGCGCCGCGCATCACCACTTCGTAGGAGGCCATCTGCGTTGGCACGTCGGTGCGCGAGTAGGCAACCGGAATGCCGTGGGCGATCAGGATCTCAGCGGCGGCAATCGCGAACTCTTCGGAGCCAAAGCGGCGGTCGTAGGCGATCACCACGCTCTTCGCGGTGGCGCCATCCTCTTTGACGACGCGGGCGACACCCTCGGCGAGACGACGAACGTTCTCAAAGGTGTACTCGTCGCCAATCTTGGCGCGCCAACCGTCGGTGCCGAAAAGAATCTTCGTTGGCTCACCGACGCTCATTGCTACTCCCTCTCAGATGAGGCGCGCAGTTCACTGCCGCTCATCTGCTCTAGGTTCATCGTCGCTGCGCCGTTCGGCTGCAGGGCGATCACCCCATGCTCGTTGCTGATCACAATGGTACGCCCCCCTGGGGCCTCCATGCGGATCTCTTCCGTTGCTGTGCGTGGCAGGAGATGCGCGCGCAGCTCACCCCACGAGCCGATGTCGCTCCAGCCGCAATCGAGTGGCAGAGTGCGCACCAGCCCCGCCGCGGCGGCGCGCTCCATCACAAACGTGTCGATCGGCCCCGCGGGCACCGTGCTGTACTCGCCGATGCCGTTGATCAGTGTTGGCGCGAATTGCTCTAGCGCGGCGCGAGCGCTATCTCGTCGCCAAGCGAAGGTTCCCGCGTTCCATCGCGCACCCGCAGCGATCAGTCGCTCGGCTTCGTCGCGCTGCGGCTTCTCGGTAAATCGTGTGACGCGCTCACCGTCGGCGACGATGTAGCCGAAACCCGTCTCTGGACGAGTTGGCACGACGCCGAGCGTGAAAAGGGCACTCTCTTCGCGGCCAGCGTGATCGGCTGCGGCCGCAAGCGCGGTGCGCCAGGCGCCGTCATCGCGTACCGCATGGTCGGCGGGGATCACCAGCATCACTGCATCATCGGCGCGCTCGATGGTTGCTACTGCGAGGGCGACCGCCGCCCCCGTATTGCGGCTGACCGGCTCGGCGAGGATGTGGTCGGCCGCGATCTGCGGCGCACACTCGCGGACGAGCTGCACCTGGGTCGCTGCCACCACGATGTAGGTGTCGTCGATGGAGACCAACGGTGCGAGTCGCTCCAAGGTCACGGCGAGCGGGCTGCGTCCATGCAAGAGCGGCAGGAACGGCTTCGGCCGATTGGGGCTACTCAGGGGCCAGAGGCGGGTTCCGCCGCCACCGGCGAGAACGACCGCGTAGGGTCGACTACTCATCTGCGGCATCGTAGCGTGCGGGCTATTGGGCGGACGAGGCTGGGCCCAATTTGTGCTCAGCGCCCGAGGAGGCGCCGGAGCATGCGCGGCACCGAGATGCCGCTGCGACGGATCACGAGCCGCTCCTCGAATTCGGCCTTCACGCTGAAGCCGAGCGAGGTGTAAACGGCAATAGCGGCGGCGTTCTCACGCTGCACATTCAGCACCACCTCGTCACAGAATCCGAGGAGTGCATCGGTCACCGCCGAGGTGTTCGCATGCGCGTAGCCGTTGCCGCGCGCGCTGCTCGCGGTGAGCACGTTGCCAACCACGGCGATCCGCTCACGTCGACCGACCACGTGTGTTCCAGCGGCGGCAACCAGCTTGCCGTTGCGATGAATACCGCGATAGACACCTTCGGCAACGGCGAGTGGTGGGAGCCATGCGGCAAATCCCAACTGATAGAGATGATTCAGCGCGGGGGCATCCGAGGGGATGAGGGGAACGACCAGCGCTGCAGCTGGTTCGGTGTACGGCACGAACTCAGCGCGCGTCAGGCCCATGCGCAACATCGGATTGATCTTCTCCGTCTCGTAGGTCAGATCAAGGACGGGGTTTCCTCCAATCGGCGTCGGCACCCAAGCGGCGTGGGGACGAATCCCGTGCTGCAAGATGGTGGCGATCCCCTCTGGCTCACCGTAGAGGTGTAGCGGCTGCGGCGCCCACCCCGAGTACTCCATGCCAAGTGCAATCGGCGTTGCGCCGCGTCGCGCCACAAAGCAGCGTGTGCGTGGAAACTCACCGTCATCAAGGTCGGCCAGGGCGTGTGCGGTAATCCAGCGGTCGCCGGTGATGAGCGATCGCACCAGCTCGCGATCGCGCGTTGCCGAAACCTCGATCGGCGTGGTGCTCATCAGTTGATCAGCGTGATGCCGTCAAGAGCCAGAAGCTCAAGGCGTGGTGCCACAACCTGCACGCCGCTCGTCACACCACGCAAAGCGAATGGCGCACCGCGTTGTGCCGCCGCGCTGTTCACGGCCTCAACGCGCTTTGTGAGTTCGGCACCAGTAAGATCGGTCGCTGCCGAGCCAGCCACGAGGTAGACGGGCACGCCCGAGAAGAGTGCGGCGGCAGCCAAGCCGACGCCACCCGCTGGCACCACGGCGTAGCCGGCGCGGCTGACCGCGTCACTGCCAAGGATAAGTGCGGCGATGGGACCGTCAGCGTTCGCGATCTCACTGGCGAGTTGTCCATCTTCCAAGAGTCGTGGGGTGAGGCTGGCGCGCACTGCGTCGGCGGCATCAATGGCGCCGAGGCGTGTTGCACCGCCGACGTCAACGGTTGGGCCAGCGCCAATGGTGATCGTACGCACGCCCATGTGACGCAGCGCCTCATGCAGTGGGGCGAGATCGCCCCAGGCGGTGCCGCCGAGACCAGGGCCACTCGCGATCGTCGTGCCACGCGCAATTCCTGCCCGCTTGAGCGCCGCGGCGATGCGCTCGCCGTAGGCGGCGCGCTGACCGAGCTGTGTGGCGGCACGCGTGGCGATTGCGGCATCGAGGCTCTCGCCACCCAACGCAATGGGGAGGAGCGCATCGATTTCTGCGTGCAGTGAGCCAGCGAGTGGCGCGGCATTTCGCAGCGCGGCGGCGGCGGCGTGGAGGCGCGCGATGCGACCGCCGGCGGAGCCGACACTCGCGAGAGCCAGGGCGAAGGCGGCAGCGAGGCCGCGAATCGGTCCCGGGGCGATGGCATCAACGGTCAGGAGTGCGGCGATACTGCTCGCGCTCGTGGCGCGACGCTCGGCGATCACCGCTGGAAGGGCACGAACGTCGAGCACAATCACTGCGCCCTCTTCGTCACGAATCGGTGAGGCGAAGGCCGGCTCTGGAGCCGTTGCGCCAGCCTTGGTCAGCCCCGCGTCACTTGGCATATCGAGATTGGATTCGGCGGCGCGACGACGAGTCGGTTCTGCGCCGGCTTCACGCGCAGGGGTCTGAAGTTCCGCACCGATCGATTCGGCCTGACCGCGCAGTGCGCCGATCGCGCCGAAAAGTGAGCCAGCGGTGGCGGCACCATCTTTTGCGATGCTGCGAAGGAAGGTTCGGCGATCGCTAGTGGGGCGCTTCGCCATGCGGCGACTAGAAGGCGATGATCGCTGAGACGATGCCGTCTGGAAGTCGCTTGCGACCACCAAGGACGGGGAGCTCTGCCAAGAAGCTAATGCCGACGACGGTGGCGCCGAGCTGTTCGACAAGTTTTACGGTGCCGGCAACGGTGCCTCCGGTGGCGAGCACGTCATCAACGATCACAACGCGTGCACCCTTCTGGAGTGCATCTCGATGGATCTCAAGGACATTCTTGCCGTACTCCAAGTCGTACTCGACGGAGATGGTTTCGGCGGGGAGCTTGCCGAGCTTACGCACCGGCACAAAGCCAACACCGAGGGTGGCGGCAATTGGTGCCCCAAAGATGAAGCCGCGCGATTCAATGCCGATGATCACGTCGGGCTTTAGCCCACGAATTGGGGCGGTCATCGCCTCAAGGGCGGCGGCGAAGGCCTCACCATCCTGCAAGAGGGTGGTGATATCGCGAAAGACGATCCCCTTCTTCGGAAAGTCGGGGATCGTTCGAATCTTCGAGGAGAGCTGTTCGGGGGTCACGGCGGGAGTTTACGCGAGCGGCGCGCCTGCCGTGTTCGTCGCCTCCCAGCGGCGCACCTCAGCCACGAGCCCCTGCACGAGTCGTGCGGCGAGGCGCCACGCCTCCCCACCCGTGACCCGCTCCCGACTGCGGATCTGGCTGCCGCTCATGCTGAGCGCTGGAATGGGATTCGCCACCAGGGCCCGAGCGGCAAGGCCAGGCTGTAGCTCGCCAAGACGCACGATCAGACGCCCCTCCTCAATAAGGAGTGAGGCGAGACCCGCCTCGCTGGCACCGGCGCGGAGTCGTGCCACCTCAAGGAGTCGCTCCGACTCTGGGGGTGGCGCACCAAACCGGTCGCGCAACTCTTCGGCGATCGCGTTGATCGTGGCATCGGAGTCGGCGATGCCGAGGCGGCGATAGAGGTCAAGGCGCTGCCCCTCGTCGGCCACATAGGTGTCGGCAAGGTGCGCCGACACCGGAAGGTCGATGAGTGCCGCAGTGCGACGACGGGTCGGTTCACGGCCCTCGCGGCTGGCGCGACGAACCTCGACCGCATCGGCGAGGAGCTGCGAGTAGAGATCGAAGCCAACCGCCGCAATGTGCCCAGACTGTTCGCCACCGAGCAGGTCGCCCGCGCCGCGAATCTCAAGATCCGCGAGCGCCAACTGGAATCCGGCGCCGAGGTGCGACGCATCGAAGATTGCCTTCAGGCGCTTGCGCGCATCATCGGTGAGCGCCTCTTCGCGTCGGTAGAGCAAGTAGCACCACGCGCGACGACTGCTGCGCCCAACACGACCACGCAACTGATAGAGCTGCGCGAGGCCGAGGCGATCGGCGCGATCAATGATGATCGTGTTGGCGTTCGGAATGTCGAGACCTGATTCGATGATGGTGGTACAGACGAGAATCTGTGCCTCGCCGCGCACGAACTCACCCATCACGCGTTCCAGTGCGCGCTCCTCCATCTGTCCGTGCCCCACCACGACGCGCGCGTCGGGAACGAGTCGTCGAATCTGCTCCGCCGCCGCCTCAATCGACTCCACACGGTTATGCACGTAATACGACTGGCCGCCGCGCTCCAGTTCGCGCAGCAGTGCGTCGCGCACCAGTTCGAGACTCGCCTCGGTGACGCGCGTTGCCACAGGGTGGCGATCTTCGGGTGGGGTCTCAATGGTCGAGAGGTCGCGGATGCCTGAGAGGGCAAGGTTGAGGGTGCGCGGGATCGGCGTGGCGGTCAGGGTAATCACATCAAGTTCTGAGCGGAGAGACTTCATGCGCTCCTTCGCGGCGACGCCGAAGCGGTGTTCCTCATCAACGACGAGTAAGCCGAGGTGCTTGAACGCTACATCTTTTGAAAGCAGCCGATGGGTGGCAACGACCAGGTCGACCTCACCCGTGGCGAGCTTGGCGACGATCTCGGCCTGTCGTGTCGCCGAGACGCTGCGCGAGAGAAGCTCGAGCTTGAATGGATATGCCGCTAGGCGGCGGCGGAACGTTTCGATGTGTTGCAGGGCGAGCACGGTGGTGGGCACCAGCACGGCGACCTGGCGCCCCGCCTCGAGCACGGCGAAGGCGGCACGCAGCGCCACCTCGGTTTTGCCGTAGCCAACATCACCCACAATGACGCGGTCCATTGGCCGCGGGCGGCTCAGGTCACCTTTCGTCGCTTCGATTGCGGTGAGCTGATCAGGCGTCTCGCGATACGGGAAGGCCGCCTCAAACTCGGCAAGCCACGGACTCCCTGGCGTAATCGCCGGGCGATGCGCCAACTCGCGCGCGGCGTAGATGCGCAGTAGCTCATCGGCGAGATCGTCGGCCGCCTTCTTGGCGCGCTCCTTGGCGCGGCGCCACTCGCCGCCACCGAGCCGGCTGAGCTGTGGATGCTCTGAGCCGGTGTAGCGCGCAATGCGCGCCAACTGCTCAACAGGAGTGAAGACGGTATCGGTGCCGCCGTAGGCGATCTCTAGGTAGTCGCGCTGATCACCATCGCCGCCACGTCGCAACATGCCAACGAAACGGCCAACGCCGTGATCCACATGCACCAGGTAGTCGCCCGGGGTGAGTCGCTCCGCCGCCTCGCGCGTGATGCCGCGACGATGCACTGCCGGTCGACGAACACGCGTCGCACCGAAGAGTTCGCGGTCGGTGATCACCGTCAACCCATCGACGCCGCCCTGGAATCCGCCGTCGAGTCCGCCCGTCAAAATCGTGAGCGAGCCAGGCTTCGGGTTGGTGATCAATCCTTCGCTCACCACCGCGCGCTCACCACCCTCAGTGATCAGCTCAGCGATGCGCGCCGCCTGTTCCGAAACGATCAGCACCCGGGCCTTGTCGCGGCGCCACGTTTCAAGGCCCTCGGTGAGTGCGCGCGATCGGCCGCTCGGCACTACCGGGTCGTGCCAGCCAAAACTGTCGTCACCTTCGGCACGAATCAGCGTTGTTGCATCAGAGCTCCAGGTCAGTGCGAGTCGCTGGCGACCGGCCCCGGTCAGTGCCGCCATGAGTGCGCCGCCATCTTGGATCGGCGATGGCCAGCCGGCCGGCAGCAGACGTGTGGTGCGGAGCACATCGGCGCGCTCCTCGGTCTGACGCGAGAGTGCATCGGCGGCCTGACGCAGTTCGCCTGGCTCATCGAGCACCACCAGCGCGTCGCCCACCTGGTCGTAGGCGCGCTCCGCACTCAGCAGCACCGACCAGAGCTCCAGTCCATCGCCACGCTCCGCCTGGTTGCGCGCCGCGAGGCCCGCCTCCCATCGCGCAAGATCCTCGGCGAGTCGTGGTGGCAGTTCGGTTTCGCCACCGCCGCGCACGATCCCTTCGGCGGATGCTCGGGCGGCGGCGACGCGCGCCGCGTCGAGAGGGAACTCGCTCGCTGGCAGCAACTGCACGAGTGGTACCGCCTCGCGACTGCGCTGGTCGGCGGGATCGATTCGGCGAATACTCTCGATCTCATCCCCGAACCACTCGATGCGGAGTGGCGACGTCTCACCTGCGGGGAAGAGGTCAACGATGCCGCCGCGACGTGCAATCTCGCCGCGGCCACCCACGAGCGAGGTGGCCTCGTAGCCGAGGGCGATGGCGCGCGACGTCACCACGTTGAGGGTGATGCGATCGCCGGCGCGCAGGAGGAGTGTCTCGGCGCGCAGGTCGGCGAGCGAAATCGTTGGCTGTGCCACTGCCAGCAGCGAGGTCACCAGGATGCGCGGGCTCCCCTCGTGCCATGCGGCGAGCGTTGCAACGCGACCGGCCGACTCATCGATGACCAGTTCGCCGCGCTCATACGGCAGCGCGCTGCGCGGCTCGAGCAAGACAACGTGCGACGGGTCGTGGAACCATGAGCGCAGTGCATCGGCAACGCGTTCGGCGACTTCTGGGTCGCGCGCAACCCAGACGATGCGCCGATCAGCGGCGAGTGCTGCACCAAGCTGCGCCTTCGCGGCATGTGGCACATGAATGAGCGATGCGTCGCTCTTCGCTAACTGCTTAGTGAGTGCCGTAAATGGTGCTGCGGCGCGCAGCGTGTCGAGGAGGGGTGCGAGTGACGGTGTGTGGCGATTCACCCTTCGCGATTGGCCTTGTCGCGACCGAGGATCTTGCGCCAGCCGTGCGACGTCTTGCGAATACCATCGGCGCCAGCTGGGCCATTGATCTCGCCCGCCTTTGGCAGATTCGCCGGATCGGCGGCGCTACCCACTTCGGGCTCAGGGAGCGCCCACCCGTTGAACGCCGTAGCCGCCTTGTTCAGTCCACTGCGCGCCCACATCTCGATCGCCTCACCTGCGGCGGCGTCAATTTCGGGAAGCCGTAGTCGCTCGGCGGCGGTGAACTCTCCGAGCACATGCTGGTGCGCCGTTCCTGACTCGCGCGGGTCGCCAATACCTACCCGAAGGCGCGGGTACTTGTCGGTGCCGAGTTCGTCGGTAATGGAGGTGAGGCCGTTGTGGCCGCCGGCGCTCCCTCCCTCGCGGAATCGGAGTGTGCCGAACGGGAGGCTGAAATCGTCCACGACCACGAGCAGCGCAGTAAGCGGCACGCGCTCGGCGGCGAGCAGCTTGCGCACCGCAATGCCAGATTCATTCATGAAGGTGTCGGGCTTCGCCATCACCAGATCGAGGCCGAGCACGCGACCGGCATGCACCATCGCCTCATCGCGCTTCTTACCACCGCCGCGCCAGTTCACGCGATCGGCAAAAGCATCGAGCACGAGCCAGGCGATGTTGTGCCGGGTGTAGCGGTACTTATCGCCAGGGTTACCGAGACCAACAACGAGGCGGCGATCCTCACTCATGCGCTCACCCTCATCGCGCGCCGATGTGCGCGCAGGATGCGCTCCTGCTCCGCCCACATTGCCGTGCGACCGGCGGGTGTTCGGTGATCCCAGCCGCACAGATGTAGTGCGCCATGCACGGCGAGAAGTCGCAACTCATCGGCGGGCGCGTGGCTCGTTACACCATCGGTGCCGCCGTGCCCTTTGCGTGCCTGTTCAATGGCGCGATCAATGCTGATCACGATGTCGCCGAGTGGGAGCCTTTCGCTGGTCACGATCGGGGCGGCCACCTTGTGTGCAGCCTTTCGCGCGGTTCCCGGTCGCGCGGGATACGCGGTCGGCTCAAGGAGCGGGAAGCTCAGCACATCGGTTGCACCGCGCTTCTTCATCTGCGACTCGTTGAGTGCAGTGATCTCGTTGTCATCAACGAGGGTGACGACCGCCTCGCCACTCTTTGGTGCGCCCGCAACGCGGAGGGCGCGCTCAACCAGCGCACGGAGTTCGGTAGCGGTGACGGTGATGCCGCTGCGCCTGCGGCGCACAATGCGCGCGCGTGGCCCGGAGCTGCGGCTCATCCGCGTGCGGCGAGCGCCGCGGTGACCTTCCCCGAGAGGACCTTTCCATCGACACGGCCCTTGGTCTTCGGTC
>Ga0136641_1000674_pt1 | contig 14498 bp, 13 predicted proteins | sample EliLak1302023Y_FD_115312 | JGI IMG/M metagenome (GOLD analysis project Ga0136641, IMG submission 115312) | Freshwater microbial communities from Elizabeth Lake, Yosemite National Park, California, USA - 13020-23Y | ecosystem: Environmental > Aquatic > Freshwater > Lake ...
CTGGCGCGTGCGCGTGCCGACAGCCAACTGCCGCCGGGCAAGAGCCTGGCGGCGTTCGACTTCGCGGCGGTGCCAGCCGTGTCCAAGGCCCATGTGATGGCGCTGGCCGAGGCCGACAGCTGGATCGGCCAAGGGCACAACCTGCTGGCATTCGGCCCACCGGGAACCGGCAAGACGCACCTGGTGGCGGGCATCGGTCACGCGCTGATCGACCGTGGGCTGAAGGTGCTGTTCATGCGAACCAGCGAGCTGGTGCAGCGACTGCAGGCAGCCAGGCGAGATCTGCGCTTGCCGGCCGAGTTGGCCAAGCTGGACCGCTTCGACCTGATCATCCTGGACGACTTGAGCTACGCCCGGCGCGACCAGGCCGAGACCTCGGTGCTGTTCGAACTGATCGCCGAGCGCTACGAGCGCAAGAGCATCGCCATCACCGCCAACGCGCCGTTCTCAGCCTGGGACGAGATCTTCCCGGACAAGGCCATGACCGTTGCGGCCGTGGACAGGCTGGTGCATCACTCGACCATCCTGGAAATGAACGTAGACAGCTACCGACGCCGCGCTGCGTTGCCGGCTCGCCGGCAACGCAGCGCAACCCCAACACCATGATCAACGCCCAACTGCACCGCTCAAGATAGTTGTCGCTGACAGCTCAGGGTAGTTGACGCCGAGCAACTCGACGACGAATCCGTCCAGCGCGAGCGCACGCACCAGGCGTTCTTGTTCCGGGCCTGGGCTTTCAGAGCGCATCGTCAGCGCGACCGCCTCCCGTACAGCCGCTTCTGCAAGGGAGGTCGTTCCGTCGATGGTCTGTACCAGTTGCGTCCCATGGGTCATCACCAATCGACCCATCAGTGCCGCCTTCTTCGACACGCTCATTGATGTGTCTGCTGGAATCTGCTGCTCCAGTCCCAAGCGAAGGACCAGGTGATCGAACTTGGCTTGCGACATCCGCGCACACCCAAGGCGGATCGACGGGATCGCGACACCACGGTGACCCGCGCTGCAGCCGGGCACCCAGCCTCCTTGGATGACGCACCCCCAGCAGCATCGCCTGCGTCGCCGCGACGCGCTGCGTCAGGCACTCTGGCCTCGCAGCGGTGCCAGGAAGGCCTCTTCCGACTGCTGGAGCAGGCTCTTCAGCAAAGGCGGCTCGAAGCGCCTTTGCAGTGAGATGGCGAAAAAGGTTTCGTACAGACCCGGCACCACGGCGTATTCGACCAAGCGGCCGCTGCTCAATTCATCCTGAACCACCACGGTGGGGACCAGCGCCACGCTGTCGGAGTCGCGCGCCAGCAGGCGCAGCAGGGCCATGTCGTCGACCTCGGCGCGCAGCCGGTAGCGCAGCCCATGTTGCTCGCACAAGAGATCGAAGGCCGCCCGGATGTCGTTGTCGCGGCCCGGCAGCAGCAGCGGCACCTCGGCCAGTTCTTCAGGGTAGCGAAACGGCTTGCGCCGAGGTCGCGGCTTGCCCACCAGACTGACCGGCTGGCGCGCGATGGGCCGGCAGCGCCAGGGGTCTTCGGCGCTGGCGTGCACGCGGCGGTTGGACAGGATCAGGTCCAGCGTGTGCACCCGCAGCCGCCCGAGCAGGTCCACCAGATTGCCGGACTGCAACACCAGTTCGACATCGTCACGCTGCAGCAGCGGCCGGATGAAGTTCTCCTGGAAATTGCGCGACAGGGTGGCCACCGCACCGATGCGCAACACCTGCCGCTCTTCGCGTCGGCCTTCGCGCAGCAGCGCCAGCAGTTCGTTGCCCGAGGCGAAGATGGTGTCGGCATAGCCCAGCGCCAGCTGCCCGGCCTCGGTCAGCTTCAGCGTGCGGCCGACGCGCGCGAACAGCGGTTGCCCGAGCTGTTCTTCCAGCTGCTTGATCTGCTTGGACAGGGCCGACTGCGACACGTGCAGCTTTTCGGCGGCACGCGTCAGGTTGCCGTCCTTGGCCACAGCCCAGAAGTAGTGCAGGTGGTGAAAGTTCAGCCGCGACATCGACAGACTCCTTGGTGCAGCGGGGTGATGTGCATCGTGTCGGCCTGACCTTCGTGTTGCCGGCTGCATGCTGGCCAGCGACCGTCAGCGCCGGACATACGTTCTTTTAATGGCAATGAACCGTTCCAATCTATGTATTTTACGGTAGACGATGCTGTCGTCACACTTGCGCTCATCCCTGTCCCGGAGTGCCGGCCATGACATCCTTTTCCACCGATATGCCGCTGCTGCGCACGGCGCTGCTGGCCGCCGTGCCTGCGGTCTATGTGCTGGCCGCGCTGGCCGCCGGTCTGTTCAGGCAGACGCCGGGCACGGGCTGGCGCCTGGCGCGCTGGAGCGCGACACTGGCGGGCACCGCTGCGCTGCTGTCGCTGGGCTGGCTGCTGGCTGCAGGTGGCGGGCTGGCGCGCGGGCCTGAGCTGTTCACGCTGGGCAATGCCGGGGCCTTGCACCTGAGCCTGCGCAGCGACGCCCTGGGCTGCACGATGCTGCTGCTGGTCAGCTTCATCGCCTGGGTCATCGTCGGCTACTCGCAGCCCTATCTCGACGGCGAAGGCGGACAGCCGCGCTACGTCCGCGGCTTGATGCTGACGCTGGCGGCGGTGTCGCTGCTGGTGCTGACGAACAACCTGCTGGTACTGGCCGTGGCCTGGATCGTCACCAGCCTGGCGCTGCACGTCCTGCTGACCTTCTTCGACCAGCGGCCGCAGGCCCTGATCGCCGCGCACAAGAAGTTCCTGGCCAGCCGCGTGGCCGACCTGTGCCTGCTGGGCGGCTTCGCGCTGCTGGGGGGCACGCTGGGCACGCTGGAGATCGACCGGGCCATCGCCGTCGTGCAGGGGCTGCAGCAGACGCCGGCAGCGCTGCAAGCCGCGGCCCTGCTGATGGCCACCAGCGCGCTGCTGAAATGCGCGCAGCTGCCGGTGCACGGCTGGCTGATCCAGGTGATGGAAGCGCCGACGCCGGTGTCGGCGCTGCTGCATGCTGGCGTCGTCAACCTGGGCGGCTTCCTGCTCATCCGCCTGGGCGTGCTGGTGGCCGACGTGCCGCAGGCACAGGCGCTGCTGGTCATCGTGGGCAGTGTCACTGCGGTGGTGGCGGCGCTGGTGATGACGACGCGGGTCAGCATCAAGGTCGCGCTGGCCTGGTCCACCTGCGCGCAGATGGGCTTCATGCTGATGGAGTGCGGCCTGGGCCTGCACGATCTCGCGCTGCTGCACCTGGTGGCGCATTCACTGTACAAGGCACACGCCTTCCTGGGCGCCGGTGGCGCCGTCGAACAGAACCGCCTGCAACAAATGACACGGCCTATGCCGCCTCTGGGCTTGGCCGCCTGGCTGATGGGCGCCGCGCTGGGTGGCGTTCTGGTGGGCGCCGCGGCGCTGTTGTGGGGCGTCCGGCCGACGCAGGCGCCCGCGCTGTGGGCGATGGCGGGCATCTTTGCGATGGCGCTGGCGCGCCCGCTGGCCGGCCAGCTGGTGCTGGGCCGCGGGGCGTGGCGCTGGGGCGGTCTGCTGGCGGCCTTTGCGGTGGCGCTGGCCTACTTCGGCCTGCACCTGCTGAGCAGCCGGTGGCTGGGTGTGCAAGCGGTCGGCGCGCCGCCCTCGCTGGTGGTCGTGGCTTGGGTGCTGGGCTGCTTCGGTCTGCTCTTCGCCGTCCAGGCCGCGGTACGCGCCTTTCCCCAGGGTGCACTGGCACGCGGCCTGTACCCGTGGCTGTTCGCCGGTCTCTATCTGGACGAACTCTTCACCCGCCTGACCTTCCGCGTGTGGCCCGCGCGCAAGCCCGCGTCCAGCGCCCATCCCGCATCGTCTGTCGCAGCCCCTCTCGCCAGCCGCCCCACAGGAGCCCTTTGATGAACGCCCTCGCCGAAGCTTTGGTCGCGTCCGACACCCGCCTGGACACCCTCATCGACAGCGCCTGCGCGCGCATCGCCCCCACCTGGCCGCTGGACCGCTTCATCGCCGTCAACCCCTACTGGGGCCATCTCGACAGAACCATGTCGGCCGCCGCCGCGCAGCTGGCGGTGTTGTCGGGCAGCCCGATGCTGATGCCCAGGTCCTGGTTCCGTGCGCAGTGGGAAGCCGGCCGCATCGGCCGCGAGCACCTGGAAGCAGCCCTGGCTGCCGCTGGCGCCGCTGCGACGGTGGACGACCTGATCGCTGCGCTGCACGCCGAGCCAGCCGGCCCCGGGCGGCTGCCGCTGGCCACCGATCTCGTCGACGCCCGGCGCGACCTGGCCCATGCAATGGCCTGGCGCGACTACGTCACCCACCACGTCAGCCAGTGCTGCGCCGCCTACTTCGACGACGGACAGGCCAGCTGGGGCCCCGACCGGGCTGATGGCCTTTACCCGAGCTGGCTGCGCCAGTCGGCGCACGACTTCGGGCCGGCGATGCTGATGGGCTACCCCGGCTTCACGGGCCGGCTCGCCAGCCTGCCCAGCGAACCGCGTGCGCTGATCCAGGCGGTGCTGCGTGCGCTGCGCATACCCGAAGCGGCACAAGCGGCCTATTGCACCGCCCTGTTGATGAGCATCAACGGCTGGGCCTCCTGGTGTGCCTACCAGCGTTGGCAGGCGCGCCTGGCGCAGCGCGACGACGGGCAGATCGTGCACCTGCTGGCCATCCGCTTGGCCTGGGAATGGCTGCTGCACGAAGGCCACGCCGAGGCTGGCGTGGCCGACAGCCTGCACGCAGCTTGGCAGGACTGCGACAGGGCCGTGGCCCGCGCCGAGGCCGCCCAGCAGCACGACTGGCTGTGGCAGGCCGCGCTGGAGCGCAGCCACCAGGCCCCGCTGTGCCGCGGCCTGATGGCTGCGCCGCTGATCCCGGCCCCGGCAGCCGCTCCACCGGCGGTGCAGGCGGTGTTCTGCATCGATGTGCGTTCCGAGGTCTACCGCCGCGCCCTGGAAGCCAGCAGCGCGGCCGTGCAGACGCTGGGCTTCGCCGGCTTCTTCGCGATGTTCGTCGACTACCGCCCGCTGGGCACCGAGATGCTGCGCCCGCAGTTGCCCGGCCTGCTGGCGCCCGCGCTGTGCGTCACCGACGAATGCGACACCCCGGCGCTGGGCCAGCTGCTGGCCCAGCGCCGGCGCGGCCAGCTGCAGTGGCGCCAGCAGTGGCAGGCCTTTCGCAGCGGAGCCGGTTCGGCTTTCTCCTTCGTCGAATCCTGCGGGCTGCTCTATGCCGGCAAGCTGTTCAAGCAGGGCCTGGGCGGCGCGCTGCCCACGGGCACGGTCGAGCAGACCGGCTTGCCCGCCGCGCAGCGCAGCCCCTTGCGCCCCCGCCTGCCGGACCCTGCTACCCCGGGCAGCCCGGCGCTCGATGCCCGCTGCACGATGGCCGCCACGGCCCTGAACGCGATGGGCTTGATGGGCATGACCAACGGGCTGGCGCGGCTGGTGCTGCTGGCCGGCCACGGCAGCCAGACCGCCAACAACCCGCATGCGGCGGGCCTGGACTGCGGCGCTTGCGGCGGCCAGACCGGCGAGGTCAACGCCCGCATGCTGGCCCAGCTGCTGAACGACCCCGCCGTGCGCCAGGGCCTGCAGGCGCGCGACATCCGCGTGCCCGTCAGCACCGCCTTCGTCGGCGGCCTGCACAACACCACCACCGACGAGCTGGCGCTGTTCGACACCGACCTACTGCCGGCCAGCCACGCCGCTGATCTGGCAGCCCTGCGCGGCTGGCTGGCCGAAGCCGGCCGGCGTGCGCGCACCGAGCGCGCGGCATCGCTGGGACTGGGCGCGCTGGCCCACGATGCCGGCGCCCTGCGCGACGCCGTGCAGGCGCGCAGCCACGACTGGGCGCAAACGCGGCCTGAGTGGGGCCTGGCCGACTGCGCCAGCTTCATCGTCGCACCGCGCGGCCGCAGCCGCCACCTGAACCTGGGCGGGCGCAGCTTCCTCCACGAATACGAATGGCGTCGCGACGCCGGTTTCGGCGTGCTCGAACTGGTGATGACGGCGCCGATGGTGGTGACGAACTGGATCAACCTGCAGTACCACGCCTCGGTGGTGGACAACCTGCGTTACGGCAGCGGCAACAAGGTGCTGCACAACGTGGTGGGCGGCAACGTCGGCGTTTTCGAGGGCAACGGCGGCGACCTGCGCATCGGGCTGCCGATGCAGTCGCTGCACGACGGCGAGCAGTGGCGCCACACGCCCTTGCGCCTGAGCGTCTTCATCCAGGCGCCGCAAGCGCCCCTGGACGCCATCATCGCCAAACACAACACCGTGCGCCACCTGCTCGACCACGCCTGGCTGCACCTGTTCCGCCTGGACGACGAAGCCGGCTGCTGGCGATATCTGCCGGGCGGCGGCTGGCAGGCCGTGGCGGCGTGAAGGCGGCCGGGCTTCAAAGCCTGGCTGCCCGAATGGTCAGACCCCGAACGGTCAAGGCATCACGACCTTGAACGCCTTGTCGGCACCCGCAAACTGGCCGCGCGCTGGCGGGCTGCCCATGTTCGAGGTGATGGTTGCTGAAATAGTCTGCAGGCCCACCGTCGAGAAAGTGACGGTGTAAGTGCCGTTGCCGACGACCCGGCCGAAGTTGACCAGGAAGGTCTTGGGCGCGAATGTCGCGCGCGGATCGCTGGAGTCCAGGCTCACTGTGTAGGACCCTTGATCCAGACCGCAGTTGACCCGTATGCCCCCGGTGACGGCAACACCCAACAGCAGGGGTTTCGCCGCAGCGTTGCTGGCTGCCCCTGCCAGTGGGCACGCGGCAACGCCGGGTTCAAGGTAGTAGAGGGTCTGGCCGTGGCCGTGTCCAGCGACCGCAGCCCAGGCAAGCACCAGCAGGGTCTTGCCGGCTGCAGGCATCAGGGCACCGTGTGGCTCATTTCAGGGACAGCACGTAGCTGGCCAAAGCGCGCGCCTCGTCAGCTGACACTTGCGATTGCGGCGGCATCATGTCCATGCCCCAGACCCCTCCTCCACCGCGCCTGATTTTCTTGGCCAGCACATCGGCGGCGTTCTTCTGATCGGCGTACTTGGCCGCGACCTGCCGGAAACTCGGACCGTTGCTGGTCCTTTCGAGGTTGTGGCAGGCGAGACAATTCTTCTTGATGACGAGATCGTAGTCAGCGCGCACCGGCCCCGCCGCGCCCAACAAACCGATGATGAACAACCCGTGGCATGCAAATCGCAAGGGGTACTCCTGACTTCGAGGAAAAGAAAAACGCGCTGCCGCGAAGCAGCGCGTTCTTGGCTTGCAGTCCGTGCGCTGCGATTACTCCGGCTTCACGCGGATGATCTTGCCCTGGTCTTCGAGCGCGATGAAGAGATCGCCGTCCGTGCCCAGTTCACAGGCGCGGAAACGCCCTGCCGCCGTCGGCCATGAAAAATCAGACTTGCTTGCGGTCAGCCCGTCGGCACTGACCTTCAACAGGTCCAGGCGATTGCCCACTGGTGTGCCGTGGATGCCGATACCGGCATAGCCGACGACCATCTGACCGTTCCAGTCTTTCCACTTGGCACCCGACAGAAAGGCGTTGCAGAACATGCCCTGCGACAGCCCGTTGTTGTTCCAGGCCGGCTTCATCGCCTTGGGGTAGGTCTTGAGGTCGGTCATGGGCATGAAGGAGGCACGCTTCTTCGGCTCCATCGCGCCCATCTGGTTGGGCGAGTAGCCGCAGTAGTCGTCCGGGCAGTCCTTGCGACCCGCCATGTTGGGGCGCGGGTCCCAGCCGGCATTGCCGCCATTCGACAGAGCGGTGACCTCATCGCTGTGCCACGGGCCGTTTTCGGCCGTGAACGGGCGGTTGTCACCGGGCCGGAAGGCGATGCCTTGCGGGTTGCGGTGGCCGTAGGTGTAGATGCGTGCATCGAAGCCGGCCGGCGGCTTGTTGTCCGGGGCGGCCTTGCCTGCGCGGTCGATGCGCAGCACCTTGCCGCCGATGTAGGTCGGGCTCTGCGGCGCGATGCCCAGGTGGTTGTCACCCGTCGTGACATACAGGAAGCCGTCGGCGGGGCTGAAGCGGATGCGACCGCCGTTGTGGGCACCCGGGCCGCCGAAGGGGTGCTTGGTGGCCTTGGGCTTGTAGCCGATGTCATCGACGATGTCGGTGCGGTCAGAAACCGCCGTCATCGCGTCGTTGAGCTTGAACCGCATCACGCGGTTGCCCAACTTGTCGTTGAGTTTGGAACTGGAATAGACGTAGATGTAGCGGTTGCTGGCGAACTGCGGGTCGACGGCAACGCCCATCATGCCGGCTTGTCCGTCGCAGAACAGGTCGGCGCTGGCCGACGTGTAGCCTGCGGTGGTACCGACGCCGTGCAGCTTGTTGATCGCCCCCGATGGCATGCGAACGGAAAGTCCTTTGCATTTCTCGGTGAAGAACATGGTGCCGTCGGCCATGAACGCCATGTCCCAGGGCAGTTCCAGCTTGTCGACGAAGTCTTGCGTCGTCACGGTGGGTGCCGCTGCCAATGCGGCGCCCGAAAGTGCCAAGCCTGCGGCGGCTGTCAGCACACTGATCATCATTCTTGCCATCTGTCACTCCTGGGTTAACGGTGTGCCTTGGAATCGATTCATTCCTTTCGGCCGCTCACGACTGCAAGCAGGTCCGGGGAGGGGCCACCAATCTCGCGGCGTATGACACAGCAGCCGCAACGCAGAAACCACCCGTGCAAACACGATCGTTAACCAGTTGCCCCTCAGCTCAGCCCTCGGCCAGTGCTTCGGCGACCAGTTTGCACAGGTGGTCGAGCGTGCTCTCCTTTCCCAGCAGATGGCGCACCCCCAGGGCCGAGGCCTCGGCCACCAGCGCTTCGTCGAAGTAGCCCGAACTGAGCACCACCGGCAGGCCAGGCCGTATGGCGGCCAGCTCACGCACCACATCCAGCCCGTTGCGGCCGGACATGTTGAAGTCGGTGACCAGCACGTCGCAGGACTCGGGCGCGGCGCGCAGTCTGAGCAGCGCCAGTTCCGGATCGCTGAGGACGCTGACGCGGTAGCCCGCGCGCTCCAGCAACTTTGCTGACACCAGGCCCATGAGCTCGTCGTCGTCCAGCACCAGCACATGCCAACCACGGCCCTCGCCATCCTCGCCGTTTTCGTCACCGACAGCGTCCAAGGTGCCGAAGACCGTGCTGCAGCCCGAGACCCCGTCAATTTCGGCGTCGGCCTGCGCGTCAGCGCCGGGCAGGTGCAAATGGAACACCGAGCCCAGGCCCGGGCTGCTGTCCAGCGTCACCGTGCCGGCATGGCTGACGACGATGCCGTGAACCACTGAAAGGCCCAGACCCGTGCCCTGGTCGGTGGGCTTGGTGGTGAAGAAGGGCTCGAAGATGCGTGCCCGGGTGGCGGCGTCCATGCCCATGCCGTCGTCGCGTACCCACAGGTGCACACGATCACTGTCGCCCACCGCCTCCAGCCCGACCTCGATGCAGCCGCGCCCGCCGTGCAAGGCGTGCCAGGCATTGGTGCACAGGTTCATCAGCACCTGCTGAATCTGCGTGGCGTCACACCGCACCCACAGCGCGGCGGCAGGCAGGCGTGTGGTCAGATGCACGGTGGCAGGCAGGGTGCTGTGCAACAGCTCCACAGTCTCCAGAACCACGGGTTGCAGCGGCTGTGGGCGCAGGGCCAGCGGCTGCTGGCGACTGAAGGCCAGGATCTGCTGCACCAGGCTGCGCGCGCGCAGGCTGGACTGTTTGACCAGTCTGAGCGGCTGCTGTGCGGGATGTCTGGCATCCAGCAGGTCGTGGGCCAGCGCCACGTTGCCGATGATCGCGCCCAGGATGTTGTTGAAATCGTGAGCGATGCCGCCGGCCAGGGTACCGATGGCCTGCAGCTTCTGTGTTTCGCGCAGCTGCTCCTCCATCGCGGCCTTCAGCGCTTGGGCTTCGCGCTGCTCGGTGGTGTCGGTGGCCTGGACGATGTAGCAGTCCAGCGCCCCGTGCTCGTCCCGCACCGCATGCACGGCCGCCGAGGCCCAGCGGACCTGGCCGGTCGACGATGTGTAGCGGTCCTCGCTGACCACAGGCGCCGGACTGGCGGCGGCAGCGGCCAGCCGGTGTGGCCATTCGGCCTGCATAGCGGGCTGGTCCTGCCACCAGGGTGTATGCCAGAACAGCTGGCCGATGATGGTGGCTCGCGGCAGTTCGATGCCGGGGACCAGTTGGGCGTTGAAGTCGATCACTCGGCCGTCGGGCGCCAGGATGGCCATGAATTGGAACTGGTGGCCGAAGGCGCTTCGAAATCGCCGCTGCAGGCGTTCGAGTTCATGTTGCGACTGGGCCAGCGCCTCGGCGAGTGCCTGCTCTCGTTCGTTGGGGACTGAATCGGGTTGCATGATTCATCATCCACGGCGGGCTGCAGCAGCGTCAAGGGCCGACAGGTGGACGGGCCTACTGAAGTTGAAGCCGGTCCACCCGGTCAGGGCCACGCCGCTGCCACAGGGCGCGTAAGGCGCGTTGGTGACGGGTCTTCAAGGCGAGGCTCCAGCAAGGGGTTGAAGTGAGCCGTCAGTATCCGAAGCGGCCTGCAACGCCGTGAGCCCCAGTGGCGTCGCGCTGCAATCACCGGAACAGCCGGCACACTCCTCCGCCTCGGCGGTTGGGCGGCGGTTTGTTCCTCGGCCTGGAATATGGACTCGAGCCGGTGGAACACCGCCCTCAGGTCGTCGTCGTTTCGGATCGACCCATGGTCATCGACGTTCTCCCCATCAAGGCGGTCGTACGGGGCATGGGTGCCCATAAACCTCACCCATCGCCGTTTCCGAAAGCGTGAGGTTCCTGAGCGAAGATTGGGGTCTTGCAGCCGTTCAGTCGCTCCGTTCGCGCCATCCATTGCCCACCATGCAGCCCAGCCCTTGCAATCCCTCTCCTGCGGCCCGCCGCCGTCGTCGCGCCCGTACCTGGTCCGCCTGGCTCGCGCTCGTGGCAGGTCCGCTTGGGCTCATCGCCGCGGTCGGGATGTCCGCGTCCGTGCAGGCGCAGCCCGCAGCGGCGGCGCCCGCGTCGGCGCCGGTGTCCTCGTCTGCCGCCGGCAAGACTCTCGTCGCGCACCCGGCGGATGTCGCGTCCATGGACGCTGTGTTGGCCGCTCTGTACGACGTCATTTCCGGCCCTGCCGGTCACCAGCGCGACTGGAACCGCATGCGGTCGCTCTTCGTGCCAAGCGCGCGGCTGATTCCTGCGGGCGGGCCCGCCGGCCAGCCGGTGACAGCGCGGATGTGGAGCGTCGAGGATTACATCGACCGGGCTGGCCCCCGCCTGGAGAAGGACGGCTTTTTCGAGCGCGAGATCGGGCGCAGCGTCGACACTTTCGGTCACATCACCCAGGTGTTCAGCGCTTATGACTCGAAGCGCAGCCTGGGCGACGCGCAGCCCTACGCGCGCGGCATCAACAGCATCCAGTTGCTGCACGATGGCACGCGCTGGTGGGTGGTGAACGTGTACTGGGACTCGGAACGCCCCGAAAACCCGATCCCGCCCAAGTACCTGGCGAAATGAGCTGGCCGCGCCATGTGCAGAAACATCAAGACGCTGTTCAATTTCGACCCGCCCGCCACCGAGCTCGAAATTCGTGACGCCGCGCTGCAATTCGTGCGCAAGTTGAGCGGGTTCGCGGTGCCTTCTCGCGCCAACCAGGCGGCGTTCGACGAGGCCGTCGATGCGGTGGCCACGGCCGCCCGCACCCTGGTCGCTGGCTTGTCCACACCAGCTGAGCCTCGCGATCGTCAAGTCGAAGCGGCCAGAGCCAGAGCCCGGTCGGCTGCGCGATTTGGGGCATGACCGCGGATCCCAGCGCGGCTGGGGAGAGACACCACTGTGTGGACTATCCCTGGTCGGCTGAACAGCATGAGCCCTCTACAGTTACTGCCCTCAGACCACCCATGACCGACGCCCGGTACACGACCTTGCCGCAGTGGCCCCGCGCCTATCCGGCCAGTCACGCCTGCGCCACCCTGAAACTCCTCAACGAGGATTTCATCGTGACCGAGCTGCCGCTGCAGCTGCCCTGCGGTGAGGGCGAACACATCTGGCTGGACATTGAGAAGAACGGTGCCAACACCGCGTTCGTCGCCCAGCAACTGGCCGAGGCTGCCAGCGTGCAGGACAGGGACGTGGGCTATGCCGGCCTCAAGGACCGCTACGCCATCACCCGTCAGTGGTTCAGCATCTACCTGCCCAAAGGCGAGACGCCCGACCTGACCCAGCTTCAGCACCCGGAATTCAACGTCCTGAGTCAGAGTCGCCACCTTAGAAAGCTGCGCCCCGGTGATCTGCAGGGCAACCGATTCCGCATCGTGCTGCGTGGCGTCACCGGCGACCGCGATGCCATTGAGTCCAATCTCAAGGCCGTTGCTTTACACGGCGTGCCCAACTACTTCGGCGCGCAGCGATTCGGCCACGACGGCGGCAACGTGACGCAGGGACTGGCCATGCTGGCACGCGAAATCCGCGTGCGCAACCCGAAGAAAAAGGGCATTTACTTGTCGGCGGTGCGCTCCTTCGTCTTCAATGAAGTGCTGGCACTGCGCATTCAGCGGGGACTCTGGGGTCAGACTCTGCCCGGTGACGTGATGGATGAGGCGGGCCGGCCTACCGGTCCACTCTGGGGACGGGGCCGCGTGACCACCACCGATCAAGCGGCGGCCCTGGAAAGCGGCGTGGCTGAACATCACGCTGCCTTGTGCAACGGCATGGAATACGCCGGACTGAATCAGGATCGACGCGCCCTGGTGGCAAGCCCGGTGGACATGTCATGGGCATGGCCGCAAGCCCAGCAACTGGTGCTCACGTTCGCCTTGCCCGCCGGGAATTACGCCACCTCTGTTCTGAACGAGATCCTCGGCACCACGGAGCCTGACCGGTGCACAGAGAGCGAGTCTGCGGGTGTCGAATGACGCTTGTCGCGCCTCACTTTTCAGACCGTCTTTTTACCGTCAGCTTGGGCTGTGCTGGCCCCTGCGGTCGGCCTTCAGTGCCTCCAGGTGATTGCCCGGCGGCACACGCAAGCTGCCGAGTTCCGTGGCGGCGTGGATCTGAAGCAACTTGCGCCTCGCGACGCGCTCGATGTTGCGCAAGCGGGATACGGCACGGCTGCGAAACAGGGTCTCGGTATCGGCGCACGCGAACGAGCGAATCATGCAAGATTGTGATCTGCGTTAGAGATTCCGTGGATCGGAACAGCTGTCGCTGTCAAGAGCCCTGGCTGCATGTCGTCAGTTCGGAGCGTGGAAAAGACTGGGCACCGAGAGCCTGCTGATCTGCAGCGGCCGTAGGCCGTGCGTGTGGCGCTCGGCCTGGCGTCGCTGACTGCTTCCAGGGATCGAGAAGTCACTCAGCCAAACCAGCGCCGGCCCAGTTGCTCCAGACCAGCTTCAGACCGATCAACATCAACAAGATGAGCGTTGCCTGTCGCAGCCGAAGGGCCTCTATCCGGGGGGCCAGGCGCAGGCCCAGCCACACGGCGACGGCGATGGCCGGCAGCGCCAGCGCATAGTGGGTCCAGACCACGCGGGTGAGATGGCCGGACCCGGCGTGGGCCAGGACGATGCAGGCATCGTTGGCCAGGAAGAAACCCTGCAAGTTGCCCCTGAAGGCTTCAGGGCTCCAGCGCCGACATTCACCGTAAAGGATGACCGGTGGCGCCGAGATGTTGTAGGCGCCGCCCAGCGCACCCGCGACCACGCCCGTGCCGTAGGCCCAACCGGGCGCGACGTTCAGGTGCGGGGGCCTGCGTCCCAGCCCGGCGTAACCGACATAGCCGCAGATCAAGCCGCCCAGCACGGCGATCGCGAGGCGCTCGTTCACGACCATGGCAAGAAACATCCCAAGCGGGACACCAACGATGGATCCCAGAATCAGCTGCCAGACCGCGCGCCCGTTCATCGCGGCGCGGTAACGAAACAGCACCAAGGCTTCCAAGGTGCCGGCGATGAGCGCAACCAGCGGAGCGGCCGTGGCAAGACCCAGCAGGGGCGTCAGCATGCCCATGGCGATCATGGCCGAACCAAAACCGATCAGGCTCTGGGCCAGCACCGCACCAAAAACCACGGCCAGCACCATCAGCGCCGAGCCCAAGTCAGTCGTCATCGGGTCCTTGGTGGATCAAGAGGAAGCGCCAACGGGCCGGGGTGCACCCAAGCACTCGGACCCAGAGATCCGCCCAGGCCACGCGGTGACAACCGTCGGAAGATCAGTCGCCGGCAAGCCCCGCGATCGCCTGCCGCGCGGCCTGCTGCGCTTGCTCCAGGACACGCACCTTCCACCCGACGGTGTCCGTGTAGAAGGCGTCACGCACCTGGCGCTTGATGGCCAACCGCACAGCGTCAGGCGCCTCGGTGTGGTTCTCTTGCCATTGGTCGGCGCGCAGCGCCTGCATCACGTCGGCCATGGGCTGGGTGCCGTACTCGATGGCGATGCCCGTGTATTCCGCCTGTGAGCAGTCCTGGTAAAACGGCTCAAAGGCCATGCCCGCCAAGCGCTCCGACACCGACGAACCATCGTAGATGGAGGTCACCGCCTCGCCCCACCAGGCACGGGCGCGCGC